>JACLAC010009596.1_pt1 | contig 36534 bp, 31 predicted proteins | sample 8027881 | NCBI WGS metagenome assembly JACLAC01 (sample SAMN15725517, study PRJNA655200) | protist metagenome | isolation source: fluorescence activated cell sorting (FACS) single amplified genomes of... | place: Spain: Blaines Bay Microbial Observatory, Mediterranean Sea | collected 2016-01-19 | reverse complement strand
ACCCTAGCGCAGGGTAAGCAAGCGGTAGTGCTAGTTCCCGAAATCGGCCTAACGCCGCAAACCATTGGCCGGTTCGTTGAGCGATTCGATTGTAAGATCGCTGTTTTTCACTCGGGCCTCAGCGACAAAGAGCGGCTCGCAGCGTGGCAAGCCTCGCGCGATGGGGAAGTGGGCATTATTATTGGCACTCGGTCGGCTGTGTTCACGCCCTGCCCTCGCCCAGGTCTGTTTATTGTTGATGAAGAGCATGACAACTCCTACAAACAGCAAGATGGCCTGCACTACTCGGCGCGCGATGTTGCCGTTATGCGCGGTCATTTTGAGCAAGCTCCCGTCATACTCGGCTCGGCTACACCGTCACTTGAAACATTACACAACGCGCAACAAAAGAAGTATCAGTATTGCGTGCTAACGCAGCGCGCCGGCGGCGCCGTAATGCCCAGCGTGACCTTCATTGATATCCGTAAGTTGCCACTGCATGAAGGTTTGAGTGACACCGCCATCCAAGCTATTGCCGATACACTGCAGGCTGGGCGGCAAGCGATGGTATTTATCAATCGTCGCGGCTTTGCTCCATTGCTCATTTGCCATGATTGCGGCTGGTACGCCAACTGCAACCACTGCGATGCGCGCTTAACTTTGCACCAGCGCGCGCGGCGTTTGCGCTGCCATCATTGCGATTTCAGCACAGTTATACCGAGCCATTGCCCGCGCTGCCAATCCGCTCAGCTGTTGAATATCGGACAAGGCACCGAGCGCAGTACCGAAACCCTAGCTAGGCTTTTTCCGAGCACCGAAATTTTACGTATCGACCGGGACACAACTCGCAGTAAAAGCTCGCTGGATAACAGTATTCAGCGCATCAACGAGCAGCGTCCGTTGATTATGGTGGGGACGCAGATGCTCGCCAAAGGCCATCATTTTACGGCGTTAGATACCGTCGTCATGCTTGATGTAGACCAAGGCCTTTATAACCCTGACTTCCGCGGTGCGGAAAAAACCCTCCAGTTGATGGAGCAAGTAGCTGGTCGCGCCGGTCGCAGCACACAGCCGGGTAAAGTATTCATTCAAACGCACTTACCCGACCATCCATTGGTGCGAACATGGGCCGAGCATGGCTTTAAACGTGCGAGCGAAGACATGCTACAAGAACGCCATGCACTGGGCCTGCCTCCCTACACGTATATGGCGCTTTTACGGGCCGATAGCCGCACCCCAGAACATGCAACGAGCTTTTTACATGGCATTCAACGCTCACTCAGCGCACAGATAGCCGGCACCCATGTGCAGGCCATTGGCCCCATGCCAGCACTGATGGAGCGGCGCGCTGGACGCCATCGCGCACAATTACTCTTCAAATCGACACATCGCAAGCCGCTGCACAGCTTATTAGAAGCCACGCTAATGTCTATTGCTACGGGCAAAACGCCTTCGGGCCTGCGCTGGAGTATTGATGTCGACCCGCAGGAATCTGTTTAAACTGCTGACGGTCATAATGCATTATCTTGCTAGGCTTCTTGCCCGCAAACCGATCCGGCGGCGCTCACATAATTATGGCTGCCGTCTCCCGGCCACTTTGCCCAACTAAGATCGTATTAATTTGTACTATGGCCCAAAGAGGTCGCTTGTCATGGCTGCAACACAACAGCGATAATGCAACCGCTGAAAAGTAAGCCTAAAACTTCGCATACATGTTAGCCGCGCACTTTGGCATTATTAGCACAACAGTCCGGAGCCGCCCGTTTCGGGGCGCGCCGATGAAGATAGTACAAACCACTGATAGCCTGAATATTCCATCACATGAAAGAAGCCATCCAACAGCTTGTGAAAGCAGCGCTGCAAACACTTGTCGACAGCGGCGAATTTGCCGAGCTAACGATTCCAGAAATCAAACTCGATAGAACGCGCGACGCCACACATGGTGATTACGCCAGTAATATCGCCTTGGCGCTCGCCAAACAAGTTGGCGTAAAGCCACGCGAGCTCGCCGAAAACATTATCGCCGCGCTGCCGCACAACACTTGTATAAAACACATCGAGATTGCCGGCCCAGGCTTCATCAATTTTTTCCTTGCACAAGCCACTCAAATGGAAATTGTTGAAACAGTACTGAGCCAAGCCAGCACCTATGGTCACAATAGCGCTGGGCAAGATTCAAAAGGCAACGCGCAGGCGGTTCAAGTTGAATTCGTCTCAGCCAATCCTACCGGCCCACTGCATGTAGGCCATGGTCGAGGCGCAGCCGTTGGCGATAGCATCTGTCGTCTATTTGAGGCCACAGGCTGGGCAGTCACACGCGAGTTTTATTACAACGACGCCGGGCAGCAAATTAACAATTTAGCCACTTCGGTTGGCTTGCGCTGCCAAGGTATCGGGCCAGACGATGAGCGCTGGCCAACCGATGGCTACCGCGGCGGTTATATTGTCGAGTTGGCACAAGCTTATATGAACGGCGAATCTATTGGCAATGTAAAAGGCGCAGCCGATCCGACCAATGACGAAGCCATTAGACATTTTGCCGTTGCATACTTACGCCAAGAACAAGACAGTGACCTGCGAGCTTTTGATGTTAGCTTCGATGTGTTTTCATTAGAGTCCGCACTCTATGCGGAGGGCAAAGTCGAGCAGGTCGTTGAACAACTCACTGACAATGGCTTGACCTATGAAAAAGACGATGCGTTGTGGCTAAAAACCACCGACTTTGGTGACGACAAAGATCGTGTCATGCGCAAATCAGACGGCAGCTACACCTATTTCGTACCCGACGTGGCCTACCATCGTGACAAGTGGCAGCGGGGATTTAAAAAGGTAGTTAATGAACAAGGCGCCGATCACCACAGTACGATCACGCGTGTTCGGGCCGGCTTGCAAGGTCTCGATATTGGCATCCCTAAAAATTGGCCCGACTACGTATTGCACCAGATGGTCACCGTGATGAAAAATGGTGAAGAGGTTAAAATCTCTAAGCGCGCAGGTAGCTATGTCACATTGCGGGACCTTATTGATCAAACCGGCACCGACGCCACGCGCTTCTTTTTAGTGGCTCGCCGGGCAGACTCTCAACTGACGTTCGACATTGATTTAGCACTGCAAAAATCTAACGAAAATCCTGTGTATTACATTCAATATGCGCATGCCCGAATTTGCAGCGCTATTGCCAACGCCATGCAAAAATATGAGCCGTGGGATAAAAAACAAGGACTCGCGCACCTTGACTTATTAAATGCAGAGCACGAAATTGAACTGGCGCGATTACTTGCTAGCTTTCCTGAAAAATTGGCTAGCGCTGCTTCAGAACTAGCGCCGCACGTCATTGCAAACTATCTGCGCGAATTAGCTGCTGCACTCCACAGCTGGTATGCCAGCGGCAATCAAGATAAAAATCTGCAGCTCCTCGTTGCCGATCACACTTTACGCAATGCGCGCCTGTGTCTTGCCGAGGCAACACGGCAAGTACTCGCCAATGGCTTGCAGCTACTCGGTGTAAGTGCGCCGCAAAAAATGTAACAAAATGAGCCTATATAAATTCACACTTGATCTTTTTAGCCTCGCCCATCCCATCATAAGTGGCGGCGCACGGCGAACCAACACTCGCAAAAAAACCAGCCGTGCGGCAACAACCAAGCCTCGAGTCAAAAAAGGAGCTAGTCAGCGCCAAAAGAAGGCAAAGGGGACGATAGATAAATCGATCGGTAAATACCGAGTATTAGCTACATGCATTGTTGCCGTTTTATTTATCGGCGCTATTTACTCGCTAGCACAACTTGAAATGCCCACCAAAATACCTGAGCATAGCGCTAATACTCCGACTCCATCCGAGCGATCCAAACCCAGTCATGAACCGGAATTCAGCTTTTATGCCATGCTCAAAGATTTTGAGGTGGAAGTCCCGCCCAACTACTCAGAGAACGACAATACCGGCAATCAAAAAAGTGCGAACAAAAATAATTTGAGCTACATTATTCAGGCCGGCTCATTTAAGACAGCAGCACAAGCTGAACAGCGACTTGTCGAACTCACCCTACTGGGACTAAATCCTAGCGTTGGTGCAGTAACTAATGCCGACGGGAAAAAATGGCATCGTGTATTGCTCGGCCCTTTTACATCACGCAGCCAAATGTCTAGCGCTCGCAGCGTCATCATCAGCAACGACATTGAAGCGATGGTAATGCGTCGCACCCACTGATCTGAAGAAAAATCCTAGTTAGCCACCATGATCGAGCAGTTAACGAAAAACTTTAAACTGAAAATAACATTTGCTGCGCGTGTCGCACGGCATGCAGTAGCGAAACAGCAAAAATTGTAGATGCAAACAGTCGCTTTAAACAAAACACCCAACAACGGTAGCGCGTTCGGAGTAATTTATGAAGCAATATAGAGGTACAACCATTCTATCTGTACGCCGTAATGGCCAAGTAGCGATTGGTGGAGACGGGCAGGTGTCGATGGGCAACACCGTTATGAAAGGCAATGCACGTAAAGTGCGCCGCCTTTATAATGACAAAGTAATAGCCGGCTTTGCTGGCGGCACTGCCGATGCTTTCGCACTATTCGAACGCTTTGAAGCACAACTTGAAAAATACCAAGGAAATTTAACTCGCGCAGCGGTGGAGCTAGCCAAAGAATGGCGTACTGATCGAGCATTGCGTAGACTCGAAGCCTTGTTGGCAGTTGCCGATGAAAATAACTCATTGGTCATTACCGGCAATGGCGATGTTATTGAGCCTGAGGATAGCCTCATTGCAATCGGTTCGGGCGGCCCTTATGCCCAGAGCGCTGCGCGAGCATTGCTGGACAACACCGACTTGAGCGCCACTGAGATAGTTAAAAAGGGCTTGTCTATTGCTGGCGATATCTGTGTTTTCACCAACCACAATCATACAATTGAAGTGTTGGGCTAACTCCTGCAAGTAGCCGGGGCCATTGCACTAAAAATGCTTAGAAAAAATCATCCACTCACTACTAAAAATTTGACCTACCTATGTCCATGACACCAAGAGAAATTGTTCACGAGCTTGATAAACATATTATTGGGCAAGGCGATGCTAAGCGCGCCGTTGCCATCGCACTGCGTAATCGCTGGCGTCGGATGCAGCTCGATGAAGAATTACGCACTGAAATCACGCCAAAAAACATTTTAATGATTGGCCCTACCGGGGTCGGAAAAACTGAAATCGCTCGGCGCCTAGCTAAACTGGCCGGAGCCCCCTTTATAAAAGTTGAAGCCACCAAGTTTACTGAAGTGGGCTATGTGGGTCGCGACGTCGAATCAATAATACGCGATCTAGTTGACGTCGCAATAAAAAACACTCGCGAAATCGCCATGAAAAAAGTGGAAGTTCGCGCGATGGAAGCAACCGAAGAGCGGGTTCTTGATGCCCTGCTGCCACTAGCGCGCGATGCCGAACCTGATGAAAAGCAAACTTCCACGCGGCAATTATTTCGCAAGAAATTACGTGAGGGGGATCTCGATGATCGCGAGATAGAAATTGAAGTCAACGCCCAGCCGGTTGGGGTTGAAATTATGGCGCCGCCAGGCATGGAAGAAATGACGAGCCAGTTGCAGGGTATGTTTTCAAACCTGTCTAAAAACAAGAAAAAGCGTACGAAACTTTCGGTAAAAGAAGCCCAGCGCTTGTTGTGTGACGAAGAAGCCGCCAAGCTAGTTAATGAGGACGAATTAAAAACCAATGCCTTACGCGACGTAGAAGAAACAGGTATTGTTTTTATTGATGAAATTGACAAAGTCGCCAAACGGCAACAAACCGGCGGCGGCGATGTATCACGTGAGGGCGTGCAACGCGATTTACTACCCTTAATTGAAGGCAGTACCGTAAGCACCAAACACGGCATGATTAAAACTGATCATATTTTATTTATTGCCTCAGGCGCATTTCACTTAGCCAAGCCCTCAGATTTGATCCCTGAGCTGCAGGGGCGCTTACCTATTCGCGTTGAGTTACAAGCCCTGTCGCCGGACGATTTTGAGCGCATCCTCACCGAACCCAACGCTTCGCTGACCGAACAATACCAGGCACTGCTAGCAACCGAAGGGCTTGGCTTATCGTTTACGAACAACGGTATTAAAAAGCTGGCTGAACTAGCCTGGCAGGTGAATGAACGCACCGAAAATATCGGTGCGCGCCGACTACACACTTTACTTGAGCGACTACTAGAAACGGCTTCGTTTGAAGCTTGCGACAAAAGCGGGCAAGCCATTGAGGTAGATGAAGACTACGTCGACAAGTATCTTAACGAACTTGCCGCCAACGAAGACTTGAGTCGATTTATCCTCTGACAATGCGCTCGTTTATTGTTGGCACGACGACAGCGGAACTAGGCATTAAACACCCAAAAGCCGCTCAACGACAAGGCGCGGCTTTGGTCGCGCGAAATTTAGCCTATGAGCCACCTAGTAATATGATACCCACTGCGATTGAACTGCATAAGACGTCGCGCCAACTCGAACTGCGCTACGCTAACGGCAAACAGGTTTGGCTTGATGCCGAATATCTGCGCGTCTACTCACCCTCAGCTGAGGTGCGTGGCCACCACCCGTCACAAGCCGTACTTCAATCTGGCAAAAAAAATACCGCGATCGAATCTATCAGCATGGTTGGCAACTATGCCTTGCAAATCAACTTTGATGATGGCCACAGTAGCGGCATTTACTCATGGGAATACTTAGAGGAGCTGGGTGAAAAACACACCGCTTATTGGCAAGACTACCTCGACCGCATACATGCTGCGGGCAAAACGCGCGATCCGCTCACGCAGGTTATTCGCCTAGACTAGCCCATAATTACGAAGGCCATTAAGAGGACCATCAAGAGCACCAACGCGGACAGCAGCACAAATCAGCCCCTGGCTAGTATTCAGTTAACAATATTCGATTAAAATCTGCTGTTACGCGCCCTCCTCGACAAGTACAATAATATGCAACGCTTCCAGTTCTTAGCCTACCGGTGAAAGAGTGCTGAGCAACTATGGGCCGCTCACAATACAGCCGCCTCAACCCCATCGCTAACCATTATTTACAAGCCCGCCATGCCTGAGACACAGAACAAACCCGCCAACGCCCCATCCAGCGAAGAAAGTACGCATTTTGGCTACCAGCAAGTACCCATGGCTGAAAAATCTGCGCGCGTGGCTGACGTATTTCACTCAGTAGCCAATAGTTACGATGTCATGAACGACCTAATGTCACTGGGCATTCACCGTTTGTGGAAACGCTACACCATAGAAATGTCGGCAGTGCGGCCGGGTCAGCGCGTGCTTGATTTGGCCGGCGGCACAGGCGACTTAGCTGCCAAATTTAGCCGGCTGGTAGGTAATAACGGCGAAGTCGTGTTAGCCGATATCAACGAGTCTATGTTAGCGCTAGGGCGTGATCGCCTAACCGATCTAGGCTGCACAGATAATACCGCCTATGCCATAACCGATGCTCAGCATTTACCTTTCGCAGATGATTATTTTGACTGCATCACTATCGGCTTTGGTCTGCGCAACGTCACCGATAAAGACCTAGCTTTGCGCGCAATGTTTCGTGTACTTAAGCCTGGCGGCAAATTGCTTGTCCTCGAGTTCTCCAAACCTAGCAATCCATTGCTCAGTAGTGCCTACGACCTTTATTCGTTCAAACTACTTCCTGCCATAGGAAAAGTAGTCGCCAACGACGGCGAAAGCTATCGATATCTAGCCGAATCAATTCGTATGCATCCCGACCAGCAGACACTCAAAAAAATGATTATCGATGCAGGCTTTGCAACTTGCGAATACCACAACATTACCGGTGGCATTGTGGCGCTGCATTGCGCAAATAAAGGCTAAAATCAATTAGAAAGACGACAGAAATATTAATCAACTGCGCTATTAAGGCGAGCGCACTTACTCATTAAAGCGAAAAATATGCGCGACCCAACACTTACCCTAGCTGCGTACGCGGGCCTTGAGCGAGCGCTCAATGCCGCACTCAAATTCGACGCAACAATTCCTAAAAAGCTTATGCCTTTTGAAGGCAAAGTTATTCGCCTTGAATGCACAGCACCGAGCATAGTGTCCTATGTATGCATAGGACAAGAGTGCAGCGTACTACATACTTATGACGGTGCTGCGGATGTAGCTCTCGCAGGTGACTTACAAAGTTGGATAGAGCTTGCCACAGTGGAAGATAAAGCCGCGGCACTGATTAATAGTTCGATGGTCATCACCGGTGACAGCCGCATTCTCATGGAACTGGGCGACATAAGCGGACAGTTAGATATTGACTGGGAAGCAAGGCTAGCTGAATTTGTAGGGGATGTGCCAGCCCACCTAGCCAATAGAGTTGCCAAAAAATCGATGCAGCTAGGCAAAGAGTTTTCGATCAATTTACAACAACAGCTGCATAGTTTTATTTTCGACGACGCACAATTGGTGCCAAAAAAATCAGAGACAGACGCGTTTTATAAACGACTACGTCAACTCGAAATGCGCATTGAGCGGCTTCAAGCCAATAGCGCGTCACTCGCTAAAACAGCACCTTCATCGCATACGCACAAGGATCAACCGTAATGGCTGGATTATTACGTCTGCTGACGATCTTACGCACTGTTGCGCGGTATCGGCTAACTGATTTATTGCCGTCACACTTACTCAGCAAACCTGCACGACTAGGCTTATGGCTATGCGGCCTTGGTTCGCGCCAAAAGGATCTGCAGGCCTTGCCTGCCGCCACGCGCCTGCGTTTAGCATTGCAAGACCTTGGCCCAATCTATATAAAGTTTGGCCAACTGCTTTCAACTCGTCGCGATATGTTACCTGAAGATATTGCTGATGAACTAGCCTTACTACAAGACCGGGTAAAACCTTTCGACGGTGCCCTCGCTCAAAAAATAATTGAAGAGCAACTAGGCCAACCCGTTGATGCAATTTTTAGCAACTTTGACGTTGAGCCACTTGCCTCAGCTTCGGTAGCTCAGGTACATACGGCACAATTAATCATTGATGGTAGCGATGTCGTCATTAAAGTGATCCGGCCCGACATCCTGCCCATCATTGAACGCGATATCACACTGTTGTTTTTTCTCGCGCGCACCCTCGAACGCTATAGTAGTGAAGCCAGACGCTTACATTTAGTTGATATTATTAACGACTATCAAACAGTCATACTCGGCGAGCTAGATCTCAAGCAAGAAGCCGCCAACGCCTCTCAACTCAGGCACAACTTTGAGTCTGATGCCGATCTCAATAAGTTGTTACGCGTGCCCAAAGTCTATTGGGACCACATCACCGAAACAATACTCGTCATGGAGCGTATGTACGGTATTCCCGTATCGGAGATTGAGCAGCTCAAATCGCATAACACTAACTTTCAAGTATTAGCCGAACGCGGCGTAGAGATATTTTTTACTCAAGTGTTTGAACATAACTTTTTTCATGCTGACATGCACCCAGGTAATATTTTGGTTGATGTGAGCGACCCCGAACAACCCAAATATATCGCTCTCGATTGCGCGATTATGGGGTCAATGTCTGACCTAGACCGGTACTACGTTGCGCGGATTTTATTGGGCGCACTCGATCGTGACTACCGGCTAGTAACCCAACTCTACAGAGAATCGGGCTGGCTAAATGCCGATGTAAAACCAGCTGCTTTTGAGAGTTTAATACGCGGTGTATGTGAACCCATTTTTTCCAAGCCCTTAGCGGAACTATCATTCGGCACCTTATTGATTTATTTATTTCAAGCAGCACGCCGGTTTGGTATGGAAATACAGCCGGAGCAAGTGTTACTCCAAAAAACTCTAGTGAATATAGAAGGCTTAGGCCAACAACTCTATCCGGAGCTGGATTTGTGGCAAACGGCCAAGCCTTTTCTCGATCGCTGGACTGCACAGCGCTATTCACCGACTCGAGTTTTTGAAGGCATGCAAGAGCGTCTACCCACCCTTCTAGAGACATTGCCTTCACTGCAAGACAGCCTAATGAGAAAGCTCCACCAAATAGGCCAAGGGAAATCTGCCGATAGTGAAAGACAGCAGCGCTTAACTCAGCTTGAACAGTCGCTACATCAACAAAAACGGTACAATATAATTTTATTGGTGGTTGCCGTTATGGCCCTGGGCACTTTCTTGTCTAGCTAGGCCGTTACTTACACTAACCCGTTTAATGAGTTGAGTGAAACGTATCTATGCCTGATTACACGCAGATATTGCAAGCCGTAAGCTGGAACGAGCAAGGGCTAGTACCTGCCATTGCTCAAGATTTTTCCTCTGGCACCGTCCTTATGATGGCCTGGATGAATAGCGATGCACTGCAAGCGACTATTGAGAGCAATGAGGCCGTGTACTGGTCTCGCTCCCGGCAGCGCCTATGGCATAAGGGTGAATCGTCTGGGCACATCCAAAAGGTGCATGAAATTCGCCTCGACTGTGACGGCGACACGGTTTTATTAAAAGTAGAGCAAGTTGGCGGCATTGCATGCCATACGGGGCGCGCGAACTGTATGTTTCGACGCTACACTCAACATACAGAAGGCGGAACATGTCATTGGCAGATTACCGATGCTCCATTATTAGACCCCAATGATATATATGCTAAGAAATGATAATCTATAGGTCAAAGTCAACACGCACCTAAGTTCTTCGCTTGTTTCATTCACTGTCCAAATGCCTTAGCAATAGAATCTAACAATGACCGATATTCTCGACAATCTATCCAATCTATTAGCAGAGCGGAAGCAGGCTGACCCTGATAGCTCTTATGCGGCTAAGCTTTACGCCAGTGGGCTTAACAAAATCCTAGAAAAAGTAGGCGAAGAAAATATTGAGACGATTCTTGCCGCGCGTGATTACGAGGCGCATGAAAGCGACGAAAATAAGCAGGCTGTAGTCAGCGAACTAGCCGACTTAATTTTTCATTTGATGGTCATGTTAGGTAAACTTGATATCGACCACCAAGATATTTTTGACGAGCTTGAACGGCGCTTCGGCACTTCTGGGCTCGATGAGAAAGCCGCGCGCAAATGAAATCGCTGCAATTATCGAGCGCATTTACAGACCGATGAACTAAAACCAACCGATTTCTGGGAGAAAAATTATGGGGCTTGGCGGAATAAGCATGTGGCAACTACTCATCATCCTCTTAATTGTGGTGATGATTTTCGGCACTAAGCGATTGAAAAACATCGGCTCCGATTTAGGCGGAGCCATTAAAGGCTTTAAAAAGTCCATGGACGAAGACTCGCCAGAAAACGCAGACAATATGCAAAAAAAAGAAATCGAGAGCGAATCAGATGAAACGCCAACGGCAACTAAGAGCGCAGAAAAAGAAAAGAACGATCATTAACAGCCAACTATTGTTAACGATACTGCCATGAACATAGGCATGCAGGAAATCTTCTTACTCAGCGTAATCGCTCTAGTCGTGCTAGGCCCCGAACGCCTACCCACAGCAATACGAACGCTAGCTCTTTGGCTCAACCGTTTTCGCCGCAGCTTTAATGAAATGAAATCAGCGGTAGAGCGAGAAATTGGCGCCGATGATATTCGAGCGCAAATTCATAACGATAACGTCATGCATGAGCTAGATGATACACGCGACATGCTCAGCCAATTTGATCAAGATATGTCGGCCACTCTCGATAAAGAAAAACACAATGAACAGCCATCGGAAAAAGCGCCAAAAGATGCTCCTGAAACTCTAAACAAAAGCAGCTAGGCTTTCTATTAAGCAATGCGCCCATGCCATTAATGCAGCGCTCCAACCGCATCAATAGGTAGCGCCATCACAAAATAGATTTATGGTAGCCAAAGAAAGTGACTGAAAACAATCCCGCCGACAACGAACAAACACTCGTTGAGCATCTACTAGAATTGCGTAGCCGGCTTTTAAAAAGCCTTTTTGTCGTACTTCTAATTTTCATGGTCATGGTTTTTTTCGCCAATGATCTCTACACTTTTTTCGCTCTCCCCATCCAAAGCCTATTACCCGAAGGCTCCACAATGATTGCCACCGAGGTTACTTCGCCATTTTTTGCGCCATTTAAACTGACGCTTATTTTATCGGCTTTTGCTGCAGCTCCTTATATTTTGTATCAACTGTGGTCGTTTATAGCACCGGCCTTATACAACAATGAAAAACGCCTAGCTGTGCCATTATTTGCTACAAGCATCGCACTGTTTTATTTAGGCATTGCGTTTGCCTACTATGTGGTTTTTCCTTTGGTATTTGGATTTTTTACAAGCATAGCCCCCGAGGGTATTGCCGTAACACCTGACATCAATAGTTATTTAAGCTTTATATTAAAATTATTTTTTGCCTTTGGCATTGCGTTTGAAATCCCTGTTGCAACCGTTCTAGTGATTAAGGCGGGCATGACCACTCGCGAGTCTCTCGCGCAAAAACGGCCTTATATTGTAGTAATGTGTTTTATATTTGGCATGCTACTAACGCCGCCGGATATGATCTCTCAATCGCTTTTGGCCATTCCAACCTGGCTGCTTTTTGAAATGGGATTATTTATGAGTGGTTTTATAAAAGCTGAAGAACCAGCTAGCTAGACACCACGGACGAGCGGCGTATAAAAATCCGCAAATTGCGCCATATCAAAAACGTTATCAATGACCCCAGCCCAAAGATTCCTGCGCCACCACCGCCGCCCGAAGAGGACTTGATGGGCTGCGGATCACCGCCACCTGGATTAGGCATCGGATCACCCCCTCCTGGGTTAGCGAGTGCAGCTGAAAACGATGCGTACCTAATGCTGAGGCTGTTGTTTGCAGGAAGCATTTCTATCGCACCATCAGTCTCACTGTTTGCAGCAATGGTCATAGTAAACTCGCTGCTGTTCTCATACACAGTAGTACCGATTTGAATAGCAGTACTTATATTTGGGTTGGCGATTTCGCAGCTAAAAACCTCATCATTTACCCAGCAATTTCCATTTTCTACGTTCGCTGACGAGAAATAACCTTGCGCAGGATCGGGAACCTCTCCCTCAACACGCAAATAATCGACAGGCAAATAGCCGTCGTCACGAACAACATTCACTGTAGTATTAAAAGGCGTGGCAATAGGCGGCTGCTCGGGGTTACCCACAGCCTCAGAAATTTTTACATCCACCGGAAAATCAAAACAACGATTCGATAAATTAGCAGCCACTTCCGCCTCAATATCGCTTACCGAACAAGCCGAATATTGAGTGACGCTACCACTGTTACCACCGACACTACTTTGCATAACATACCGGTAATCCTCACAACCGTTAGTTGCCGGATCATCATGTTTTGCTCCAAGATTATGCCCTATTTCATGAGCCATAACTAAACTAACAGCCCCGGTACCGCCGGCGTCAGTCAGCCCACTGTTCTGGCCATTTTCGCTGCAAACTGTCCCAACATAGGCCAAGCCAACAATATAATCGCCATCGGGCGTGGGAGAAAAATTACGCCCTGTTACAAAATGAAAAATAGAGGCAGGATTTCGTAAAAAACTTAATTCTCCACTATTGCGTAGCGTCTTTAGACGTTCCAATAATTCATTAGCGCCATCAACCAAACCAACTAGCGCATCTTGCTCGCTGCTCAACATGGTGAGTGATATCCGGCTTAAACCATAATTGAAGCTACGCTCTAAAAACATTTCCAGCTCGTTGATTTCACTGAGTGCTCGTTGCATCGGGGTCCCCCCCTCCAATGCAAGACTTTGATAACTTAGATCGTAGGCAAACTCGATTTCAGGTAGTAAGCAGATACCATCGATCGGGTTGACGCATAAGTTATTAATGGTGGCAGGTAGCGAGATGACACTGCCGACTCGCTCGCCAGTAGTTGCTATTTCATTTGACAATAGTGGCGGCATTGTGGCTGAAGAACTATTAGAATCTGACGTGCCACAAAGATGACTCTCCTCCTCTGCTCGCTCAGTACTGAGCACTATGGTAGACAACTGATTGGGTTGGTTTTCAAATGCAGCAGACTGACCTGTTACCCGGTAAATAATGTCTTGAAATACTGCAACCCCTTCCCACTTATCGTTAACTTTAGTCAAGCGTATTTGGCTGTTGGGGTAACCAGGAAAACGGCCCTTATAAAATAAAACACTGCCCGCATCCACTGGCTGCACTAACTTTTCTAGCAAGCGACTATTACTTTCCAACTCGGCGTGATGAACAACCCCATTGAGGTTGAAAAATAAGCTTTGAGCAATCGATTCGCCAGGCGCACTCATTGCCTGAGGCGCGATACACAAGCTAAGGACAAGCAGTAATAAAATCTTTTTCATCGTATGGAAACTGTGCATGTAAGCGAGCATGACTGGAATAATTACCGAGGTTAGGTGAGGACAAAGGCGGATATTAAGACCCCATTTTAGCAGTCTAGCCTTTCATTAAATGTGTGCCATCAATGTTTCCTTGGAGCATCAACATAAATGCAGGAAGATAGAGGAAACACAAGATATATAGCTGGTGAAGATGACTATCATCCTAATCAAATCTCACTCTTTTTGTATTCCCAACTGCTGACCCTAGCATCTAGTAGCTCGTATGGGCTGCCACCACTCTGGATGTTGTAAGTACCACTGTACAGTTTTTCGAATGCCCGAGGGAAGATTTTCTCGCGGCCGCCAACCCAGATGCTGCGTTATTTTAGTCGCATCAATCGCATAGCGCTTATCGTGCCCGGCGCGATCTTCAACGAATTCAATCAGTTGTTCATAGGTAGCGCCGTTAGCTCGCGGACGCAGCTCATCAAGCACTGTACAAATGGCCTCAACCACCTGTAAATTTGTATACTCGTTATTGCCCCCTATATTATAAGACTGACCAATAATGCCTTTTTCAACGGTAAGCACTAAAGCTTCGGCGTGATCATCAACATAAAGCCAGTCCCGCACATTGTCTCCCTTGCCATAAATAGGCAATGGCTTTTCATCGAGCGCATTGAGTATTACCAGCGGAATCAATTTCTCAGGGAATTGATAAGGCCCATAGTTGTTCGAACAATTGGTAACGACTACTGGCAAGCCATAAGTATGAAACCAGGCTTTAACCAAATGATCGCTAGCTGCCTTAGAACTTGAATATGGAGATCGAGGATCATACGCTGTTGTTTCGGTAAATAGGCCTGACTTTCCGAGGCTACCGTATACCTCATCGGTAGAGATATGATGAAAGCGAAAAGTGCTTTGGCGTTCGCTGATCAGTTTTTTCCAATACTTACGCGCCGCCTGTAGCAAGGAGTAGGTGCCCACAATATTCGTTTCAATAAAGTCGGCCGGCGCATCAATCGAACGGTCAACATGTGACTCTGCCGCCAAGTTCATCACTGCATCTGGCTGAAATGCAGCGAAGGCTTGACCTAAAGCAGCGGTATCACAAATATCTGCATGCATAAACGTGTAGCGCTCACTTTGGCTTACCTCAGCGAGACTGCTTAGATTTCCAGCGTACGTAAACTTATCGATATTCAATACGCTTGCACCGGTGTTCGCGATCAAATACCGAATAACAGCCGACCCAATAAAGCCTGCCCCGCCAGTGACGATAAATTTTTTCATCGAGATGCAACCTTATACCCGTTATCTTAAGCGATCTCAGGATGCTAATCGGTATTTGTGAAAAGCCAGTATCTATCACACTTCTTAGTTATTTCTGGGCATCGGCTTGGATAATTGGATTTTAGAAGTCTAGCCCTCGATAAATAATAGAGCCTAGCACCACGGCAAAGCCCGATAGGACGCCCCCTAGCGTCGGCTATAAACTATGGTTCGCACGGACGTTCATTTGATCATTCTGAAAAATTCCGCTGAATCATTTTTGCGTATCTACCATTTGCCTGCAGTAACTGCGCATGGTCTCCACGCTCAACGATTTCACCTTCCTCTAACACCAGAATATTATCCGCATGCTCGATGGTAGACAGCCTATGAGCAATAACAATAGTCGTCCGGTTTTTCATCACTCGATCAAGTGCGGCCTGCACCTTTACTTCCGACTCGTTATCTAGTGCCGATGTCGCCTCATCAAGAATAAGTATGGGCGAATTGCGCAAAACAGCACGTGCAATAGCTAGGCGCTGGCGCTGGCCACCAGAAAGCAGCACACCATTCTCTCCTACGAGAGTACTATACCCTTCAGGCAATGCTTCAATAAATTCATGCGCGTTGGCCGCTTTGGCTGCTGCCTCAATGTCATGCAGCTGAACGTCTTTAAGCCCAAAGGCAATATTATCGGCGACACTGCTATTAAACAGATTTACATTTTGGGAAACGATAGCGATGTTTTGCCGTAAAAAATCAAGCTTGTACTCATCTAGCGTATAACCATCAATTTTGATAGTGCCACTAGAGAGGGGATAAAAACGCGGTATTAAATTAACTAACGTCGATTTTCCGCCGCCACTGCCTCCCACTAAAGCCACAGTTTGGCCTGGCTGCACAGAAAAACTCAAACCCTTTAAAATTTTCTTTTCACTTTCCGCATAAGTGAAATGCACATCTTTAAACTCGACGGCACCGCCAATAGAAGGCGGCGCATAATTGCCTTTATCAAGCTCCTTCTCATAATCAATATGCTTAAAAACCGCACTCGCTGCAACCACGCCCTGCAACAATTGGGGATGAACTCCACTTAAGCCACGAATGGGTTTAGGTAACAATGCTGCCGCCGTTACATAAGCAATTAAGGCCGCTGAATCCATAGAGTCACGAGAGAGTAAAACTATATACATCACAAGAGCCATGCCAACTATCACCAAGACCTGCATTAATGGTGTATAAATCGAATTAACCTTCGCCATTTTTAAGCCAAGTTTTTTAGTCTTTTCACTCACATCGAAAAAACGCTGGCTAGAGTCGTCTTCTGCCACTACTGATTTTACTAAGCGAATACCACTAAAGACCTCGGCAGCAACGTGATTAAGCTCACCGACTGTTGCTTGAATACCATGACCCAATCGCTTTACTTTCTTACCAACCCAACTAATCACCAAAGCCAATGGCGGCCCTAGTAAAAGAAAGATTAGTGTTAGCTGGAAATTTTGATATAACAAATAAGCAAACAGTGCAATAACCGTAAGCCCTTCCCGAATTATCGTGGTCACTGCTTTTGAGGTTGTGGCCGCCATTAGACCAATATTATAGGTAAACAAAGAGATCAAACGGCCGGACTTGCTGGCATCAAAATAAGCAATGGGCAACGCGAGTATATTTTTGAAAAGATCGCAGCGAATAGCATGAATGACATTCTCACTCACTTTAGCCATATAGTAGCTACCCAAATAACTCCCCAACCCGCGCATGAATGCGATGGCGATACAAGCAGCCGGAATGAGATAGAGCCCATCGACAATTTTGCCATCCAATGCGTTGACGAAGGCCTCCATTAAGACGGCAAAAGCTGGCTGGGAGAGAGCAAATAGTAAAAAGCCCAATACTGCAAAAGAGAAGAATCGAACAAAAGGAAAAAGATACCTTAGAACCCTGCGATAAGTAGGTCCAAAATCAACAGGTGGTGTTACTTCAGTGATGTTACCCTTCAATGTATAATCCGAGTCGTATTTAGTGACGGCACAAGGCCTTAAGCCAATAATATCAGTTGGATAGAGTACTCTTGTGGCTTAATGCCCTTTTTCCGATTAAATACCCAAATTTTATGGCGTGAATTCTTTGAATAGTGGTTATCTGGCCAATATAAGCAGGCCTAACGGCTTATCCTCACAAAAAAAGTTTGGAGAAATAATCGGTTTTGAATCAACAACCTCGGCAGCAGCGGTAATACTGCGACCCAATGGCTTACCCTGCACTCACGGAGGCGCATGGCGAGGTAGAAAATACTCCAAAAAATCAGCAAAAATAACAACTTGGAAGCTTAATGCATCTAATACCGAACATGATAAACTGCGCGCCCGCGTCTCTCCATAGCTTCAACGACGGCATAGTAGAACTTTGATGCAGCAACGGTTATTTGTTTTCACAAGTTGGCCGTTTTATAAGGAAAACCAAACTTGAAAATTAGCGTCATCTTCACCACTTATAACTCACCTGCATGGCTACAAAAAGTCCTATGGGGGTTTGACCAACAAACTGACACGAACTTTGAAATTGTAATCGCTGATGATGGATCAACAAAAGACACTCAAGAAATCATAAACAACTTCAAAGCTAGCACGCACATCCCGGTCAAGCATATTTGGCAAGAAGACCTTGGATTTCAAAAATGCACCATACTTAATAAAGCAATAGTCGCGTCCGAAGGTGAATATTTGGTTCTCACCGATGGTGATTGCATTCCTCGCGCTGACTTTGTCTCAACGCATAGATCTCTTGCCGAACCGGGATATTATTTATCGGGCGGATATTTAAAACTTCCAATGCATACTAGCCAACTCATCGATGAGCAACATATTAAAAGTGGATTATGTTTTAACAAAAAGTGGCTCGTTGATAATGGCGTTAAGAATTCTCATAAACTCAGTAAACTAACTCAATCAAAATTTCTTGCAACGCTACTCAACAACATTACACCAACAAGGCGGACTTGGAATGGACATAACGCCTCATGCTTCAAGTCAGCAGCACTTTTGGTCAATGGCTTCGACGAACGCATGCAATATGGTGGGCTAGATTGTGAGTTCGGAAGTCGATTAAAAAATTCTGGCTTAAAGGCCAAACAAATTCGATACAAGGCCATCTGCGTTCATCTCGATCATGCGAAATCATACGAAAGCAGCCAGAGTTGGGAGAAAAACAAAAAAATTCGAGAAACTTCAGCCCAACAACGAATAGTTGAAACGCCGGCAGGCATCAGGCAAGCTTCTTTAAACTAAAAAAATAAAGCGCTACTAGAACACGAGTGTAAGATTTTTAGCCCCAATCTATGCTGGCGCGGCCAAGAACTGAATGTCAACTATCTACGATTCCACGGCAATCCGGAGCCAGATCGTAGTGTTCACAGATTGCCTCCCATTGAATACGATTCCCATCTTGCAAAATATTAGTTTTAGCCAATGAGCTACCTTTAGCTCCAATAATTGGCACTGGCTTTTTACCAGGATTAGATGAACGGCGCACTGATGTGCCATTTAAAAAGCTCATTGCCTTAAACCAAAGGTCATCTGCCTTAGGGGCTAGCCTCATATACAATTCCTGATTCGTTACATCGCCGTGCAGAGCCCTAGGCGGATATAACACACCACCGTACCCAACCGGTAGCAAGTTGGGGCTGCTATAATCTTTAGCGATGCTGGTAGGCCATAGCTGATAAGGCAACAACTCTCCTCTGGCGTCAATCGATATCTCACGACATTCATGAGCAATAATATCATTCGGAAAACGTTCGTGGTCACGAACTAATCGACTTAGCCAGGTCGAGTCATACATAAGATCGTCATCACAAGTTACTATGATCGACTGTTTAAATTCATCCAAAGAAAAAACCAATTTACGATGCGATGAAAACTGATTCTTAAAAATAATTTCGAAACGCTCGCTCTGCAACTTAGTGAGCGAGCGAGGTAGGAGTTCGCGCAATTCATGATTCAGCCATAAGACAATTCTTGCAGATACATCATTTTGACAAAGTAAGCTTCTTATTGTGAGATGTATATACTCTAGGCGCTGTGGTATTGAGGTTAGTGAAACGAGACACGGCGTTCTTTGAAGCTCACCATTCGCAGACGCAAGCTGTCGCCCCAACTTGTCTAGCTTAGACAAGCCTTGGCTCTTCAAATATAAAGCTCGAATTATTGAGCGAGGGTATTCCTTAATTTTCATATTTCACTACGGGTATTAGATAGGCCGGTAATAAGGGAAGATATGCTTTTGTAAAACAAGGAGACAGGTTTTTAGTTATTGCCGACTCTCTTAAAAATATCCTTCAAACTCACCCCGTGCGAAGAACCTCTACAGCATTTATCTCTCTCTGAAATTATCTGCCTCCCTAAACTTAAATATAATTAACTCTAGCATCATACGTTTAAAAAAATATCGAGGACCAACGAAGAGGCATCCCAATAACCCACTTGCCGAAAGGCCCCACGTCTTTTTTCTTTTCGCTATTTCTGTTAATACTTCTTTCTGCGTCATCTCGTCTAACTTCTTTATCTCCCCGAGCGCTTGAAGGAGCGTCAACACCTTGAGCCCTCTATATTCACTAACATAAAAGTCACTCAGTTTGATAGCGCTTAGTTTATCTACGCTATCAAACCAATCAATGTACAGGCCCGTTTTGTACTTCGCCCCTGTTGCACTTGCCGAATGCTTTCTATAAATGTATACACAATCAGGAATGACAACAAGCCTATTGGCCCGTGAAAAAATACCAGCACAAAACAACAGGTCTTCAGCCATCGCCACTCCTGATGGAAACCGTTCACTTTTTAATTCCTTACGAAAAAGCTTGCCCCAACTATGCCCCCTAACCAATCGATGCTCCAGTAAAACGCGAAAGATATTCTCGCCCTGAAAAACTTGGGGCCTACGAATAGAGCCCCTTTTTCTTATCGATACATCATCGCTTACAACTTTTATATCTCCTTTGACAATATCAGCGTCATGAGCATATGCCGCATCATATAAAATACGTATTGCATCCACTGGCAAAATATCATCGGCATCCACGAAAAGAAAATACTCGCCTGAAGCAGCATCCAATCCACTATTTCTTGCGACGGAAACCCCACTATTTTTTTCATGCCGAATGAGTAACGTATTTTTTTTTGATGAACGTGAGAAGTTGGAACATATCTTACAGCTAGCATCATCACTTGCATCATCAACTATGATGATTTCTATGATGCCAGTAAAATCCTGCCGATCAATACTGGCAAAACATTCTTCTAAATAACGCTGCGCATTATAAACAGGGACAATTACACTCACATCAACCGCAATATCCTGCCCGATTTCATTCACCTAAGAAACATCCTTTTGTTAGTGCTTTGACCAGCTTTACCCGAGAATACATAGCTCCGAAATGATCCTCTCTGTTACGAAAAATCCGGAAGACATCACGTAGATAAAAAAATATCCGCTCGGACCCAGTAAAGCAACGCCTTATGACCACTCCCTTGGAGTAAAAATTTTTCTCACTTACTGTATTGCCTGTCGAAACATCAGGGTGAGTCAGAACAGAAATCTTGTGGTGCATGGTACCCTCGCCGGCTCTTATTATATCTGAAATCAAAACAGACTCCTCCCCTAACCCAATCGCATTACCGCCAACGCCCATATCTTCTCTAAAATTGATCTTGTTACGAATTAGGATATCTTTATTTACTATCATTTCAAAAGAAGCAACTTTTAATAAACCTTTACCACATAATGGCGCCCGATCTTTGGGGTAAGCGGCGCGCGCCTGCCCCGACGGTTTAATCGATTCGAATGTATGACATGCAACGCTGCCCGCTGTTTGCAAACGCTCCATAACCGGTTGTAGTATATTATTAGCAAATGTTATGTCATCATCCATAATCCAAACATATTTTGTTTGGCAGTGCTCTAAGGCCAAATTACGGCTTTTTGTCAAGCCTTCCGTCTCACTCAAAATATAATGTATGTTTTCGATATTCATCAGCTCTGATTGAAGAGCCTGCACATCCTTCGACAACTCAAAAAGGGGAGGCACCTGATGAACCACAACAAACGAGACCTTTTCAGCAGCAGGGCTCAGCGAAGAAAAGACTTCTAAGGCTCCTGCCAAACGGTTCCCGAATGTTGAGCACGCTATCGAAAGTATCTTAGCCATAGAACTGCTGACTCCAGAAGGAAAAGTATGCGCATTGAGGGCTCGAGCTTTGAGAAAGACAAAAAGGGGGGACGGCCAAATACCTAAATTATATTTGTCGTCCACACACCTTGCTGCCTTCTACTTTAGACAGAATACTAGTATATACTAAGCCGCAAGGCCCTGAAGAGATTAAAGAATGGTTTCGGAATACATAGGTATGATTGGAACGAACGCTAGCCTATGAGTTCACAGACAGACGCTGCGAGAACAATACGCGCTGATCATAAAAGATCTCGGGCCAGTCATCTCCGACAATAAAGTAATCCATCTTGATATACCACTCCATCTCAATATTGGTGACTTACTGATCGACTGGGGTACAGAGTTTTTTATACGTGACTGCAATGCTAGCTGTATTAGCCGCTATTCAGTTCGAGACCTAGACCGGTTTATGTCACGAGACACAGAGAAATCGACAATTTTATTGCTGCATGGGGGAGGAAACTTTGGTGATATATACCCCATACCCCATACACCAAAAACTCCGACTCAAAGTAGTCAAAGTAGTCAAAGTAGTCAAAGCATACCCAAACAATGCCATTATTATTTTACCACAAACGGTGCATTATACCGATGAATCGATTTTAGTTAGGGATGCTGCTGTTTTCAATAGTCACCGACACTTGAAGGTTTGTCTGCGCGACCAAAAATCCTTTGATTTACTCGCACAATATATCAGCAGTGAGAAGTTATTGCTTTTGCCGGATATGGCCGTGGCACTCACTGACGAACTAGATTCGGGCCATTCAAAATCAGGTAAAACGCTTTTCTTCCATCGCAGAGATGTTGAAAAATGCCGAGTTGATGGAACGCAGACTGGCTTTGACTGGATGGACTTAGTCACAAAAAAGACGAGAGACATTTGCGGCTTAGCCGACGATGCTTGCGAGGAAAAAAAGGCTGGCTAAAAAATCACAGCGGTCACCGGTTACAAAAACAATTGCGGGACAGCTTGATTAAGAGAGCGGTAGCCCACTTCCAACAATATGGCGTTATAGACTCTGATCGCCTGCATGGAATTATTCTCGCTCAACTGCTGCAAATCCAAACCGTTGTGCGCGACAACAGCTATGGAAAAAATAGTGATTATTGCGATGCTTGGTTTAATCAAGAGCAATAGTCTCTCATGCCTATTCAGCCCGTAGTTATGGTATTTTTTCAAAATACGTAATCGATTTCTGTCTGCCTAAGCAGAATATAGAACCAACAGCAATTATATAACTTCCGCAACACCATGAACCAGGCAGCAGGCAGGACGCAGGGCTACTATCGAGCACCTTCAGGAGTAAAATTCGAAACCAAAAATATCAAGAACCTAGGTGTTTTGTCCTTGATCATAAATAAAATTAGGATTACTTAATCGATCAGCGCTGAAATCCATCGCCCAAGGTTAGTGACTTTTTATGTATTGAAGGCCGCTGGAATTGTCAACTTTTTCGCTTGGTGCTCAAGACCAAGCCCTAAATAACTCGCGCTTAGAGTTTTGTATGAAAGCGATTATTTAGTTCGTCAATCGAGTATTTTTTCTTAAAATCTGCGGGCCAAAAAAACTTGCGAATACGTTGTATGAAATATTTTCTTGCGTATCGCTTTGGTTGGCGCCACTCCCACCCTGTTGGCTTTGTATTCATTCGAAATACGGTTTGCTACGTTTCTATCATGCACAACCATTAACCAGTAAGGCCCGGCGGTTATCTGATTCACCTTAGCAAGGCGATATTTTTTTGGAGCGAGGAGACAAAAGTGAAACTGAGTTTTATCCAATCAGGCAACCCTACTCAGAATGCCTCCTGTAAAAGTTTGAACGGTAGGTTCAAAAATGGGTGTCTGAATCAGCAATGGTTTCGATCACTAGAGGAAGCTCACCATGAAATAAACCACTGGCGGCAACACTACAAAAACGTTCGTCCACACAGCTCACTGGATTATCAATTGCCAGTGGATTTTGCAAAAAAGGCAGAGTAAATTATGTCTGGGATCTCATTGAAATCGTGGTGTTAATCTCGGGGAAAGGTCAAGAGAGTCGCGAATTTTAAAATTAGATTAGGTTAAAACGATACGCGCATATTTCGCACAAAAAACTCGGGCTAGCGATTGAAGTGTGGATGTCAGTTGCGTAGCCGACGATATAATTTAACGCTTAACAAGATATAAAAAATGGATATCGAAAATATTTCCATCATCCTAGAAAAGACGATATTATCGAACATCATCAAGGCATACAATGATTCCCATTAAGACAATGTGATTCTTTTCGGTCCATGAGGCACCTAAAATCAAAGCCAAGCCCCTGATAAGCCAACTGACAAATAATTTTCTACTAATTAACAAGTTATTTCTGCAATAAGTGATAAAAACATGAGGGATCCGAGCGTATAGAGGCCAGGCTTTAAAACACTGGAACTGAGATTGAGCAGTGTACTAGCGCATAACAAATCAATAAATTTCCGCTACTAGCGGAAAAACAATCAAGGAATAACCATTAATATAGTAGTAGTAACAGGCATTACATCTTGCACGCACACAACAAGGCCCGAAGTAGAAGTCTATAAAAACTTCGCCAAAATGGGGCACAGCGTAACAATCTTTTGCCCGCATACTGAATATCGTAACGAGCTCGAAATTCTCGGTATAGTTGTGCATGAAACGCGGCAACTGCACAAAGTATGTCGTAAAACCATTAAGCAGCTGCGTCGATTTTTGCTGGCCGGTCATTACGATATCATCTACGCCATCAATTCTAAGGCCATTCCGTCCGCGGCTTTTGCGTCTGTTGGCTATCCTGCCAAGTTGGTCTGCTACCGAGGCACCGTGAGCGGGCTCTATCGCCACGATCCAACATCCTACCTTACAATCCTTAATCCGCGCGTCGATGCTGTTATTTGCGTCTCACAAGCGGTATCTGATTATGTAGAAAAAAAAGTTTGGCGAAAAACAGTGAAGATAGAAACAATATATAAGGGTCATCAGCTCAAATGGTACAATGAAAAGGCAGCCAATCTCTCCGAGTTCGACATACCAAACAATGCTTTCGTAGCGATTGCCGTAGCCCGGTTTCGACCAACAAAGGGACTTCTCGTTTTACTAGAAGCGCTTAATTTAATTGCTCATTTGGAAAATCTACATGTGCTTATCGTGGGCAATGGCACCGACGCGAAAGTTTATAAAACTGCGCTTGCCAACCACCAGATGCGTACTCGAATTCATGTCACGGGCCACAGAAATGATGCCACGAAGCTCATCGCAGCTAGCGATGTGTTAGTGCAGGCCTCAACTCGGGGCGAGGGACTACCAAGGTCGATTGTTGAGAGCCTAGGCCATGGGGTACCAGTGATATCAACGACCACCGGAGGAGCGAAGGAAATCCTTGAAGACGAAGTTTCTGGATATCTCGTGCCAACACATGATTCACCAGCCATTGCTCAAAAACTCTCTTACTTATATGACAATCCCAAAACCACCTCTGCAATGTCAGATAATTGTAGGGTGATAGTCCGGACGACACTTTCAAGTGAAATCACAGCACAGAAACACATTAAATTTTTTCACTCCTTGCTGGATCACCAAGCTCTCCCAAGAGACGACCAAAATAATTGAATTTGAAATCAAAGCAGTAATGATGCCGTTAAACAGGCCAAACATTTCCGAATTGGTTCAATATGCACCGCAGTGCATCGCAATAACATAAGCAAGTCGTCTTAAGGCAGCCAGATATTGCCCCGTCCCTACTCTTTCACTGCGTGTCTAGCAAGGCTTCTTTCATGTTAGGGTAGAGGAAAATCCTGTTCGCAGTCAATATCTTGGAAAGATTAAGGAATTAATAGCCTATTACTGGGCAACATAAACACAGCTTGTAACGCAGCTTCATGGACAGTTACAATCTGCCTCCAATCAAGCACTAGCATTTTTAATGCGTCGCTCTCAATTTAATGATAGAACCGAACCCACGACCATAGTGATTAGCTAAAAATTGCCTACCCATACTAAAAGACATCACATAGAGATCGCATCGAATTTTATCGATTTACGAGCCCCTATTTCGGCCATTCAGAAGGATTTCGCCGCCAAAGGAAAAACACTTCATCAGGAACGAAACATCATTAAGCAGTTCGAGATCGGAGAAAATTCAATTATTGTTAAGTGCTTCAAACCTCCAAGCTTTCTTCAAGGCTGGATTTATGCACACTGGCGGGCGAGCAAGGCACAACGCTCATTTGAGCATGCCCAGCGACTGCAAGCACTAGGCATAGAGACTCATACACCGATAGGATACTTTACTAAGACAGTTAAAAGCCGGCTGACAGAAAGTTATTTTTTTTCCCTGCTTATCGATCACGACTTTACTATCCGGGACATTCTAAATCAGGGCGAAGAAGCTGACCTAGACATCATAAAAAGCTTCACTAAATTTACTTTTTTTATGCACCAGAAAAACGTATTGCATTTAGATCATAGTCCAGGTAACACCTTAGTTCGAAAGATCAATGGAAATTATAACTTCTCAATCATTGACATCAACCGAATGCAATTTCGAAAAGTGAGCCTGAAAGAAGGCATAAAAAATTTTTCAAGGCTAAGTGGCAATAAAAGAATACTAGTAGAAATTGCAAGAACCTATGCGAATCTAGCGGGAGCCGACCCTAAGCATTGCTACGATTTGCTTAAAAAATACCAGCTTAAGGATAGCAATACTCGCCGGCGAAAGCGAAAAATAAAGAATATTATTGGGCAGAGATAACTCATTGAATAAAAAAAGCATCTACTCCTGGGATGTCCACTCCGATCAGCCGCATGTAACGAGAGACAAAAGAGTCAAACGCGGACTTTATCGTCAAGGCTGGCTGGGCTCGCTGAAAACGCTACTAACCTCTCTCGTGCTACCGGTAATTGGCTTAAAGATGTTATTTAAGCCTCGCACTCTGATTGGTCAAAAAATAAATATGATTGGCCTGTGCGTTAATATCGATACGCCTCTTCAAGAAAAAAAATCAGTTTCAACCAATGATCTGCAAAAAATGACGATTGATCTTGGGGTGAAAGATCTTTTAATACGCCTGCCGCTGTCTGATATAGAAAATCTAGACACGCATATTGCTTTTATTAAGGCATTTAAAGACTGCGACGTACTAGTCAACATCCTACAAGATCGCCGCCACATTGAAGACCCACTGCTGCTGCATAAAAGCCTGAATGCCATTTTTAAAGCGTTAAATACAACTGTCACGCATTTTCAAATAGGCAATGCAGTTAATCGCCGTAAATGGGCGTTTGTCTCTCTAGATGAATATTTTCAATTTTTTTCTGTCGCACAAAAATTGCGTGACCAAAGCTACCCCTCTTTACAATTAATTGGCGGCAGCATCATCGATTTTGAGCCACCCAATTTTGCTCGATCTGTATGGCATAGGCATCCTATCCATTACGATGGCGCTGCCGCACTTTTATATGTTGATCGGCGCGGAGCACCAGAAAACAAACAGCTTGGCTGCGATTTGATAAGTAAAATAAATTGGTATCACCAAACAATAACCTCTAGTAATAAATGTTCAAAAAAACTATGGGTGACTGAGACTAATTGGCCATTGATCGGCACCGAACCCTTTGCCCCAGCCGTAGGTGACTGCATGGTGGGTGAGCAAAAGCAGGCGGCTTATTTGGTACGTTATTTTTTACTCATGTTTGTTAGCGGTCGTATCGAAAGATGTTATTGGCATCAGCTGGTCGCCCCAGGTTATGGCCTAATCGACAATCGAGGTGAAGCACTGCGCAAGCGGCCCGCCTATTACAGCTACAAGCTGCTATTACAGCTTTTTGATGGCGCCACTGTGCTCAATTTTTCGGTGGATAAAAGTGGCATTTATCGCTTAAAAGTCAAAAATAATTGCGGCCTAGTTGAAGCATGCTGGGTCAATGGTGGCGAACAAAGCATTGCGGTAAACAGCAACCAGTATGCTTTTGAGCATACTGGAAAGCCCTGCATTAAAGAAAAGTCGAGCTTGCTGCGAGTCTCTGACGACGTGGTTTATGTACTCGACCATCCATTGCTATGTGATAGCTATGCAACCTGACGCTATTGAACTAATACTGGGCAATTCCAACAAGCGCTTTTCAGGCGTCACATCTACCATGCTGCAAGTACTACCCTATCAGCAGAAAAAAGCTGGAATTGCGGTACTCGGCCGTCATCACATGCCAACTGACGTTCCAACTCTAAGTTTCTTTCAATTTGTTCGTCTGTGTAAAAAACCTTTGTCTGATGGTCGCTATCGCGTATTTCACGCTCGAAGAAATGACGAAATGATTCAGGCCCTCGTTGCCAAAAAAATATTTGGCGCAAAAATTAAAATTGCTTTTACCTCAACTGCCCAACGCAGCCACAGTGGCTTTAGCCGTTGGTTAATGCGGCAAATGGATGCAATTATTAGTACCTGCAATGCAGCAGCAAGCTATTTGATTGAGCGCAAGCCTGACATCATCATTCCTCATGGTGTAGACATCACCACATACCGCCCCGCCATATCACGGCAAAATGCCTGGAGAGAAACCGGCTTGCCAGGCAACTATGGCATCGGGGCATTTGGCCGAGTGCGGCACTCCAAAGGTATCGACATTTTAGTGCAGGCCTCCATTCCATTACTGGCCAAATTTCCTGATGCTACAGTGGTAATTTGCGGTGAATGTATCGCGCGCGATCAACCTTTTTTACACAAGCTGCAAGAGCAAATAAAAACAGCCAATCTTTCGGAGAGATTTATATTTTTAGGTAAGCGGCCGTTTACAGAGCTGCCCGCTCTTTTTCAAAGTATGTCAATTGTGACCGCACTAAGTCGCGAGGAAGGTTTTGGGCTTACTCCACTTGAAGCAATGGCATCGGGCACGGCGGTTTTAACGAGCGAAGCTGGAGCATGGCAAGATATTATTCGCAATGGTATCGATGGGTACTGTGTACCTACCGATGATGTGGAGGCTGTTAAAAGCAAACTCAATGCCATGCTGTCTGATTTAGATGCCACACACAAAATGGGTATGACAGGCCGACAACACATGGTCGAGCAATACACCGTTGAGCAGGAAGCTGAAGAATTAAACCATTTCTTAAAAAGCCTTAGCTCTGTACAAAAACACTAAGTAAGAGATATCCAAGCGAACAACTGGGCTGATCTCATCAGCATTTAGAACCCCCTTGTCCAAGTCAGCCCGTAAGGTAGAATTACTCTTATGTCAAAAAAGTCGCTCTATCATCCTCGCCACTGGCCAAGCTGGCTCGCCATTTTTTTTCTTCGGCTTATCGCTGCCCTCCCCTTCAAAGGCAAGTTACTGGTTGGTAAGGCTATTGGCTTGTTAGCCTACCGCTTAATAAAAAAGCGTCGACATGTTACTGAAACGAATATTCGACTGTGTTATCCCGAACTCAATAGTCAGCAACAACAAGCACTAGTGCGTGATATTTTCATTCAAAACAGTATTGGCTTTTTTGAAATCGCATGGGCTTGGTGGCTCAAGCCAGAAGACATCGCTGGGCGCTATACTTTTGAAGGCCTTGAGCATATAGAGGCGGCAAAGGCAGGTGGTAAAGGTATTGTGCTGGTTGGAGCCCATTTGGTGCATCTCGATTTAGCGGGCTTCATCGTCAATCAAATCACGCCGATTGGCACTATATACCGCAAAAATAATAACGCCGTGTTAGAGCATGTAATTACCAAGGGGCGGCAGCGGGTATTCTCCGCCGTGTTGGAGCGCTCAAATATGCGGCAAATAGTCCGTGAGCTTCGCGCAGGGCAAGTGCTCTGGTATGCACCTGATCAAGACTTTGGTCGTAGACAATCGGTATTCGTGCCTTTTTTTGGCGTGCCCGCCTCTACCTTAACAACGACCGCGCAACTAGCACGTATGGGTAGAGCAAATGTGTGTTTTGTATTTCACTACCGCGACCCTGTGACTCACCAATACCGAATTGTTTTCAAACCCATTGATAGCCGCTTTCCCACAGGAGATGACAAGGAAGATGCGACCATCATCAATAACACCCTCGAAGCCGGCATACGAGAAGAGCCCGCACAATATATGTGGGTGCACCGCCGCTTTAAAACTCGGCCTGAAGGCTCGCCTCCAGTCTATTAAGGACTAAATCCCTCAGTTTCAGTCAAGCAGCGCCAACATGACCGCTGCTGAAGGCTTCTTGACTGGGGCTTTTTTCGATTTACCCAGCATTGCCAATTCCAATTAAGCGGCAGTCGAACTACAATTTCAATTTGTCGACAGCGCACTATGCGCAACATTCTTTGAGGCAAGCAGTATGGCCGGATTCGGCAGCGTTTTTATGCCAGAAATGACCATTGCACGATACGATGGCGAACAATGGAGCCCTAGCGAGTTTGTGCCTAGCGACAAACTCGAGTTCCATCCAGGCGCCCATGGTCTACATTATGCAAGTTCAGTTTTTGAAGGGCTCAAGGCATTTAAACATGCCGACGGCACTATCAAGCTCTTCCGTATGGATAGAAATCTCGCTCGTCTAGTCAAAAGTAGTAGCCTATTGTCGCTACCGCCAATCGATATAGTCGCAACCGAGCAAATGATTATTGATGTGGTGAAAAAATTTGCCGAGCAAACGCCTGAGCCGCCAGGGTCGATGTATATTCGGCCCACGCATATAGGCACCGATGCGATTATTGGCGCTGCCGCCTCTCCTTCGCAAACATCCTGCCTCTTTATTTTACTCTCGCCAGTAGGCAATTACTTTAGTGGCGACGCCGGCACGCTGCGATTACTCATTGAAGAAAATGGTATGCGCTGCGCCCCGCATATGGGCATGATTAAAAGTGGTGGCAACTATGCCAGTGCGCTTGGCCCTATTCTCCAAGCCAAGCAAACCTACAATGCAGATCAAATATTGTTTTGCCCTAATGGCGATGTACAAGAAACCGGTGCCGCCAACTTTTTAGTGATCGATGGTAATGAAGTCATCACTAAAGATCTCGACAGTACTTTTTTACATGGCGTAACGCGCGATTCACTGCTCACGCTGGCGAGTGATATGGGCATGGTAGTAACCGAGCGATCTTTATCGGTTGATGAGCTATTGCAGCGCGTAGCAAACCCAGCATGTGAAGCCGCACTATCGGGTACCGCTGCAGTGCTCACACCGGTAGGTAAATTAATTCGTGATGGTCAAGAATATACCGTCGGCAGCGGCCTAGAAGGACCGGCCACGCGCAAGCTGCGGCAGGCCCTCAACGACATCCAATGGGGAAAAGTTGAAGACAACCATGGTTGGCTAACATCGATTTAGGCGTGTGAAATTCTATTTTTGCAGGGCCGGAGTTACTCGCAGTACTTCTTCGGGGGTTGTGTAGCCGGCGGCAATTTTTTTAGCACCCGCTAGGCGCAAAGTACGCATACCCTCACGCATACCCGACTGACGCAGTTCATCCAAATTAAAATCCTCTACAACCAACTGGCTTAAGTCGCGGGACAAGGGCAATATTTCGTAGATGCCCTGCCGCCCGTAGTAACCTGTATTACGGCACTCGAGGCAACCGCCAGCTTGAAATACCTTGTTAGGTTTCGCCACATTCCATGGCTGCGTCAATTCGCTCCATACATCAGTATCAATAGTTGTGGCCGTTTTACAATGCTCGCAAAGTGTCCTTACTAGGCGCTGCGCCATAATTCCAATGACCGTGGCGCGAATGAGATAAGCAGGCACGCCCAGTTCCAACATACGCGACACAGCACTAGGCGCATCGTTGGTGTGCACGGTTGAAATAACCAAGTGGCCGGTAAGCGCAGCCTGCACAGCCATCTCGGCGGTTTCAGCATCACGGATTTCACCAACCATAATAATATCAGGGTCTTGGCGCATTAAAGCCCTAACACCACTCGCAAAATCTAAATCGATTTTTTTCTGAACCTGCATTTGATTAAAGGCAGGCTCAACCATTTCAATCGGATCTTCAATAGTACAAACGTTTACCTGCTGGGTAGCCAGCTGCTTTAGCGTGGAATAGAGCGTGGTGGTTTTACCCGATCCTGTAGGCCCAGTGACTAACAAGATGCCATTGGGGCGCTGGGTCATAGACTGCCAACGCTCATAGTCATCATCTACCAAACCTAAATTTTCAAAGCTGCGCAACAACACGTCAGGATCAAAAATTCGCATCACCAATTTTTCGCCAAATGCTGAAGGCATAGTCGCAAGACGCAATTCAACCTCTACACCATCGGGACTCATGGTTTTGATACGACCATCTTGCGGCCTGCGCTTTTCGGCTAAGTCCATACGAGCCAAAATCTTCAAGCGACTAGTAACCGCATTGATCACCGCGGGCGGTAACTCATAGATCTGGCATAAAACGCCATCTATGCGAAAACGTATGTTGCCTTGCTCTCGCCGTGGTTCAATATGAATATCACTGGCACGCTGATCAAACGCATACTGCAATAACCAGTCAACAATATTAACAATGTGCTGATCGTTAGCATCGGGGTCTTTGAGCTTGCCTAATTCCAGCATTTGTTCGAAATTAGAAATAACACTACTGCTCGCCCCACCTACGGCTCCTGAAACAGAGCTTACAAGTGAATAAAATTCTACGCTATAGCGCGCGATGTCAGCCGGATCGGCCACAACGCGCACGATAGGTTTTTTTAAGGCATGAGCAAGATCTTCTTCCCAAGCGGTAATAAATGGCTGTGCACTAGCAATTACTACCTGCTCATCATCCACTTCGAGCGCCAATATCTGATGCCGCTTAGCAAAGGCAAACGACATCACCGCGGTCACTGCGCGAACGTCAACTTTCATCGGGTCAATATGTCTTACCGGCTGGGCTGCGCACTCAGCCAACCAACTAAGTAGTGCCGCCATACTCAACTTGTGTCCAGTCCGTTGCCTATTCTCGAACTGCTGATCGGCAATATAGTTAAGTGGGTGCTGCTCAGTCTCAATCTTATCGCGACGCTGCGAAGTTAGTCGCTGCATGTCGGTATTTGCCAGCATACCTGCAGCCACTAAATCGTCGAGCAGCATGCGCAAAGTTAAAAGGTGCTCGCTCAAAGTCAGTGCTCCGTTTGAGTGATTGAATTGAGTCGTTAATGTAGGGGCTAGTTTTTCAGCACGATCGACAACCATCATGCCCGAAGTAAGCGGCAACATGCGCCCCCAACTTTTTAAAGTGTAGCTCGTTAGAGCATGCCTGTCTGCGCAGTAAAACGCGACAAAAACTGAATTTAGCGGGTAAACTGTGCATAAATCCGGCGATAACGGCGCGGCCTACCCGGCAATAATATTTAATCTCTCAACACTAGTTGCTATTTGCTTGATTGATTTGCCGCCATAACTACCCTACCTCTACTTTCGCAAATTGATGGTTCTTGGTACGCTGCAGGGCGACTAATTGCGGTATTCGATCTTCGCCCTCCAATACCGCTTTAATTAAAGAAGGCACCAATGAAACCGCTCTTATTTACCGACTTGCTCGGCCAATTAATCGCGCAACCGTCAATATCTAGCGCCAATCCGGCCTTAGATGTTTCGAATCGCCCAGTCATCGATCTATTAGCCAATTGCCTGCAGGAATTAGGCTTTAGCATTGAGATTCAGGAGCTACCTGGCAACAAAGCCAATCTCATCGCCACACTGGGCAGCGGCCCTCATGGCCTTGTATTGGCAGGGCATACCGATACCGTGCCCTGTGACGCCCCACTCTGGGCATCCGACCCCTTTGCTCTCACTGATCGTGATCAACGGTTTTATGGTTTGGGCACTACCGATATGAAAGGCTTTTTTGCTGTCGCTATCGAGGCAATTAAAGATCTCGACCTGCAAACGCTCCGCCAACCGCTAATTATTTTAGCGACTGCTGATGAAGAGTCGAGCATGGCCGGTGCGCGAGCGCTCACACAAGCTAAAACGTTGCAGGCGCGATATGCCATTGTGGGTGAGCCTACGAACCTCAAACCGGTTCGCATGCATAAAGGCGTCATGATGGAGTCAGTGCGACTGCAAGGGCAATCCGGACACTCTTCAAATCCTGCGCTAGGGCGCAGCGCACTCGACGCAATGCACTTGGTCATCGCAGAACTCATGCAATTGCGTCAACAGTGGGGCAAGCGCTATCAAAATCCGGCCTTTGATGTAGCCGTGCCCACCCTCAATTTGGCAAGCATTCATGGCGGTGATGCACCCAACCGGATTTGCCAACACTGTGAACTACGGTTTGACGTGCGGCTATTGCCGGGCATGCAAAATGATGAGGTTCGACATTCGGTGAGGCAAGCGATCGACAGCAGCCTCATAGGGTCTGGTATCACGGCCAACTGCGAATCGCTCTTTGCCGGGGTAGAAGCATTCATAGAGCCAGCCGAGCACGAACTCATCCAAACCGTTGAGCGGCTAACCGGCTATAGTTCAGGAAGCGCCAACTTCGCAACCGAGGCACCGTTTTTGCAATCGCTGGGTATGCAAACCGTTGTGCTAGGCCCAGGCTCTATTGAGAGTGCTCACCAGGCAAACGAATACTTAGCCCATGATCAAATAAAACCGGCCATTGCGTTACTCAAAAACCTTATTGGCACCTACTGCATTAACTAACATTTATCGCTGAGCCTTGTGCTATGTCCAACTTAAACGAACCGGCTGATCAACCCGCACCAGAACATAAGCTGGTGCACTGGTTTCGTCATGCAACACCGTACATTAACGAACATCGTGGCAAAACGTTTGTTTTAATGATGGGCGGCGATGCCGTTGAGTCCGACGGCTTGCGTAATATCATTCACGATATCGTGTTGCTCAACAGCCTGGGCGTTCGCATTGTCATTATTCATGGTGTGCGCAAACAACTAGACGAACAGCTAATTAAGAGCGGTATAAAAAGTCAGTTTGTACGTAGCTGGCGGGTAACCGATAAAGCGGCACTAGATGCAGCTATTCAAGCATGCAGCCTTGTTCGCGCCCAGCTGGAAACGCGGCTTTCAATGGGCTTACCTAACTCTCCCATGCATGGTGCCAAAGTTCGCGTAGCATCAGGCAATGTCATCACCGCCAAACCGGCAGGTGTCATTGATGGCGTCGATTTACAGCATGCCGGCTTAGTTAGAAAATTTGATACCGATTCAATTAACACGCTACTAGAGCTGGGCAATATTGTTTTATTATCGCCACTAGGCTATTCGCCGGCAGGAGAGGCGTTCAGCCTAGCCTACGATGATGTTGCGAGCGAGTTGGCTGTTGCCCTTGGCGCTGAAAAATTAATTATTTTTTGTGAGCCCGGCGGATTGCTCTATCAAGAAAACGTTTTATTGCGAGAGCTGTCTCTAGTACAAGCTGAGCAATTGCTCGACCAAGCCAAATCGGCTCCAAGCCACTTAAAAGCAGCTATACATGCCGTGAAACATCACGTGCCTCGCGCACATCTTCTCAACTTTAATAACGACGGAGCACTACTCGAAGAACTTTTCACCGTTGATGGTGCAGGTACTTTAATTTCACAACGAAATTTCGAGTCGGTCCGACTAGCAACCGAGGCTGACATCCCTGCCATTCTCGACATCATTGAACCCTTAGAAACTAACGGCGTGCTAGTCAAGAGAAATCGCGAAAAACTAACGGCTGAAATTAATCACTTCACACTCATTGAACGCGAAGGCTTGCTGGTGGCACTAGCCGCACTCTACCCGTATGCTTCGTCTGAAGAAAATAGCGCGAGCACAGGCGAAATCGCCTGCATTGCTACGCACCCCGACTATCGCAATGATACGCGCGGTAAGAAACTACTACAGACAATAGAAGCGAGTGCCAAAGAACAAGGCATAAAAAAATTGTTTGTGCTGACAACGCAAACAACGCACTGGTTTATAGAGCAAGGTTTTCAAGAAGGATCTCTGGACGACTTACCAAAACAAAAGCAATTGCTTTACAATTACCAACGCAACTCTAAAGTTTTTACCAAACTAATATAAGTCTCATGCTTTCTCATATCATGAAAATTACTAGGCTAAGTCTTTTGGCTTTCTTGAAAAATTTCTGCGATAAAGTTGTTTCGGCTCAGATGGCATCAGCGAAAGCTCAACTGGGCCTGAGGCGGCCCCAGCTACGGGGTTTTTATAGCTATTTTCAAATAGAGATCCAAATAAAACTTCTTCAGCATCCTCAAATTCTTCACCTGCAGTATCGACTAAAGCAAGGCGAGTATTTTTAGTATTATCCTCTGACTGCAACCCGAAGGAACTGTGCGTGCTCTTCACGCTTGATTTCAATTCTGCCAACTCTAACTCTTTTTTCACCAGCTGCATCTTTTGAGTTTCAAGCTGAAGTTTTTTGTAGTCTAACAATATCTTTTTTCTTGAAAGTTCGCGCTGCGCTTTACTCAACTTATTCTTATGCGCATGAGTGTCGGTTGAAACATTCTGGCTGACCATAGGTTGGTCGGTGCGAAGCGTCCATGACGCAGCACTAGGCTCACACGCATCTTTTGCCTGCTCCACCTCCTGTTCTAACTTATAGGCGCTTTTTTTCTCTGCTACCCTTTTTCGCAATGCATTAACTAAATGATTCTCAGAGTTTGAGAAAATTTTGCTTTCGACGGGCACTACTGGCTCCAGCTTGGCAAGACATAAGGTGCATTGCATGACAACACCGCTGGACTGTATAGCAATAGCAGCAGACACTTCTTCAGTTTTACATTCAGGACAGCTCACAGACATCATATGTTCACTTGTGATCGTTGGTTAGCATGACGATTCGACCAGCAGAAGCATCT
>JACLAC010011562.1_pt1 | contig 36572 bp, 41 predicted proteins | sample 8027881 | NCBI WGS metagenome assembly JACLAC01 (sample SAMN15725517, study PRJNA655200) | protist metagenome | isolation source: fluorescence activated cell sorting (FACS) single amplified genomes of... | place: Spain: Blaines Bay Microbial Observatory, Mediterranean Sea | collected 2016-01-19 | reverse complement strand
ATGTTCAAGTTAATTTCATGATAGATGGTCTAAAATATACTGTTGATTTAGATATTGAAGAAAAAAGTGGTCGTGTAGTATATGCTCAATTGATTGATACAATGACTCCTCTCTAATCTTCTAGATTTCTTATTAAACAGTCAATACGGCTCTTGCTGTTCTGACCTTTTCAATAATTTCTGAAACAAATCCATCCACAAATTGTTCAAAATTGACAGTTCTATATTTTGCAGTTGTTTTTCTCCGTTTTTTGTATTCATCATGTAACCATTTAAAATCACTTTCATTCATTTTTAATGCATTATTTTCTAAATCATTTTTTGATTCAATCATGTTGACGATAAAATAACTAACAAATTTAGTAAAACACTTGACATTATACAGTTCCAGATATTCTTCTTTATTCTCCTCATAATTGCCCTTTAGCCAATCTTTAATGTCTGATCTGATGGTGATTGTGTTATATCGTCCTGTTAAATCTAGTCTTAACTTATGAGCACGTATAGTATATCGCCCTGCTTTGACCTCATTCATCATGATAATGAGCGTACTAGGAAGAAACATTCCCAGATAATTTCTATCTGTTATTTGTTGTAATTTCCCCATCACCGATGGTTTGACTCCAATCGTAGAATAGCCTTTTCCTGGCATGACTTTATGCCCTCATCCAGTTCATAATATTTTGCATCTCATGAAACTTTGACTTCATTTTTTTTTAATTCCTTGATTAATCTAATCGCTACCCATATTGTTCCCATCGCTATAATTCCAATTCCTAATCCATTAAGAAATGATTCAGAATTGCCAGCTTGGTTGACACCCAATCCTAAAATTATCAGTGTTACTGCAATTGCATATTGTTTATCCATCATGTTTGTAAAACATAATAACTAATAAAATTTTCAGACTTTTACCAAAAATTAGATCTAATTTAAAATGTGTAAACTACGTAAAAATTATGTTCGTAAAAACGTAGATTACATGCGATCTAATTACAAGTATACTACGCAACAAATTATGTTCCTAAAAACGTAGTTTACTAGATTTTTTCAATCTTTATATCACATTGATAACTTCTATATTCAATTTGGCAGAGATGGACGGATTTGCAGCTGCAGTTGCAGTGTTTATTGTAGTTACAATTATTGTTGGCGTTTTTGCAGGAAAACTTGTTCAGAAAAGCGGTAAACGATTAATTGTTGCAGGAAAAAGTTTGCCTCTATTTATGGTGGGAACCATGCTTGCTGCACAAGCAGTTGATGGAAATTCAACGTTAGGAAATATCGCACTTGTCTTTGAATTTGGATTTTGGGCTGGTGCAGTTATTCCAATTGGTCTGGGAATATGTCTATTGCTGGTTGGTGCATTTTATGCAAAACCTCTAAACAAAATGTCAATGATAACATTACCTGATTTCTATTTCAGACGATATGGTAATGGTGCAGAGGGTATCTCTAGCATATTAATGATAGTCAGTTTCTTAATACTTGTTGCAGGAAACTTGGCTGCATGTGGATTTATTTTGGAAATTGTTTTTGGTATTTCTTACTTCTATGGAATTGCTATTGCTGCAATTGTTGTTGTAGTATACACTATTGCAGGAGGTCTATTTGCGTCTGCATACACGAATCTGTTTCAAGTATATCTGGCAATAGGATCGTTCTGGGCTGCATTCATTTTCTTCTTAGGAGGCTTTGCAGATACACCTTGGGATGTAATTTACAATAATGCACCGGCAGGATTCATGGATCTTTCAGGATTATTTGATGTTGCTAATGGGGCTCTGCTTAACTGGGGTGCTATATTTGCGCTGGGGTTGGGAGATATTATCGCGTTAGATTTCATGGAAAGGGTATTTGCTGCCAAGAATCCGAAAACTGCACGAAGAGGTGCATTAATGGGTGGTGCATTAACAATGTTTACTGTAGTTCCAACTAGCATGTTGGGCATTGTTGCATTCTTCTATTTGCCTGCAGACACATTACCTGATCTAGCAATGCCTTTACTTGCTACTCAACATATGCCGTTTGCCATTGGCGCAGGAATCTTGATGGGTGTTGTAGGTGCATCAATGTCAACTGCAAGTGGTGGACTATTGGCCATCTCAAGTGTTATTTCTAGGAATCTCATGCAGAGAATTATCCGAAGACGGTGGATGAACAAACCTAATTGGAGTGACAATAAGTTACTTGGGACAACTCGTATCGTAATAGTTCCAATGATGGTAATTGGAACCGCAATTGGTTATTTTGTTCCTGCACCAGGAGTTTATCTCATTTTAGCATTTGATATAATGTTTGCAGGTGCATTTGTTCCGTTAACATTAGGACTTTTCTGGAAGAAGGCAAATATGCCTGCAACCATCGCCGCATTACTTGTAGGATCCGTATTACGATTACAATTCTTTTGGACTATGCCAGAAGAATGGTGGGGACTAGATACAATGATTCCTCCAATAGTTTCATTAATTGTGTTTGTTGTAGTTGCATATGCTACACAACACAAGTATCCAGGAAAAGCTAGACATGATGTTCGAGATTATGTACCACCAGAAGAAGATGTAATTGCTGGAGAAGATTTGAAACACTTTGGTGATGGAACTCAAGCCATGGGTGGAGGTCAAAGTAGTTCAGACTCACCTGATAATTCTGACAATTCTGATCTAGCGGAATATGAAAGAGATTATCTCGAGAGAATGAAGAAACAAGAATGAAACCAAATGGTATGATCATTTATTTGCGATCTATCACTTCAAATATTTTTAAATAGATAGGTGAAAAAATACCATGAAATATCCTGGATTATTAGATGATGATATATCTCGTGTTGGAACCAATGAAGCACAAATGTACAATCTGCTCTCTGGTATGGTAGTTGCTGATCTTGTTAAAACATGTCTTGGTCCTCGAGGAATGTCAAAAATGTATATCGATATACTTGGAGAAGACACTTTGACAAAGCACGGTGGTGCATTTTTAAGAAAAGTAGACGTCGACCATCCTGCCGCAAAATCTGTTATTGATGCAGTAAATACTGTTGATACTCATGTGGGTGATGGTACTTCATCTGCGGCTATTTTGATGGGTAGTCTATTGGGTAATGCCAAAAAATTACTAAATTTGGGGATCCCAACTTCAACCATAGTTAGAGGATATGAAATGGGTCTTGATTTGACCTTGGACACTTTAGACGAAATTAAAATAAAACAAAATAATGACAATTTGGAAAAAATGAGAGAATTATTAATCACCTGTATTACTGGAAAGACAATTTTTGATTTACAAGAAGATCAAGGGAAAATAGTTGATATGATTATTGAGGCGGTACTTGATGTTGCAGACTTGAAGAACAATCATTTTGCAATTGACGATATTAAAATTGAAGACAAGATTGGAAATATAACTGAAATCCAACTGATTAAGGGTACTCTGATTGATAAAACGATTGATAGTTCTGCAATGCCAAAATGCATCAATGATGCAAAAATTCTCTTAATCAATGAACCATTAGAAACAATGAAAACTAGATACGAATCAGAAATTGAGATTACATCTCCTGAACAAATGAGCCAATTTCTTGTTCAAGAAAATAATGATCTTGATCACCTTGTACAGAATATTGTTAATTCTGGTGCTAATGTAGTAATCTCTAGAAAAGGCGTGAGTGATTTCGTTCAAGAATCTCTTGCAAAAAAAGGCATAATCTCAATGAGACGTGTAAAGTACAATGATTTATGGTGGTTAGAAAAAGCGGTTAATGCCAAAACTTGTGAAAGTATTGAAAAAATATCTTCTCATGAATTAGGCTTTGCAAGAAAAATATACGAAAAAACTGTAGGTGGTGATCCAATGGTGTTTGTAGAAGGTAAATCCCCAAAATCTGTTACAATATTGTTAAGAGCAAATTCAAAACGATATCTAGATGAACTTCATAGAAATATTCTAAATGCATTTCATGTGCTACAAAACTTCATTGAGAATCCATTTGTTGTTTGTGGTGCAGGTTCTGTAGAAGGTATTTTATCACAAAAAATTAAAGAGCAATCTGTAAGTATTAATGGCAAAGAACAGTTAGCAGTTGAAAAATTTGCTGACTCAATCCTAGAAATCCCACTAACTTTAGCTAGAAATGTAGGAATGGATGTTTTAGACACAAAAACACGCCTACAAGCAAAATTTGCAAACTCGAATGGGAAAACAAAATGGTATGGAATTAACTCGGAAACAAGAAATATCTCTGATATGTCATCATCGAAAATCATTGAAACAGTGGCTGTGAAACAACAAATCTTCAAAACTGCCGTCGAAGCAACAAATTTGATTCTAAGTGTAAATGATGTCTTCATGAAAAATATAATTGATAACACACATTGTCATGTTGATGGAGTAGTTCATGCTCATCATGATCCAGGAAAAAACCATAATCACTTTGAACAAGAAGGATTAGAACAAAGACAAATGCATCAATATTACTGAATTAAAAATCCAACTTGAACTTGTTAGAATTAAGATATGTCTAAATTTTGATTTGTTATTTGAAGTAAATCATATTGTGAATGACTTTGGATTTCATCACTAAACATTATGTCAATATCCAATTCTTTATTTTCTCCTAATTCATCAGATGAATCAAATCCAAAATAAAATATCAGATTAATAATTACAAACATTATTGCAATCAGGATTAACCTAGTTTTCATAGATAGACTTTTTTTAGAATTTACTCCATCTGCCATCCTGAATGTGTAGTGTTGTTTTATTTATGTATAATTATTTTTTTGGGATCAGATTCTATTGATTTTAAAATCTTTTTTTGGCTGTTGTGCAGATAATAGAATTTGTTTTAATTGTTCATCAGTAATTTGATCTGTATCTCGACCTTGACTTGCAAGACCTAATAGATAATTTTCAATCATATTTGCTAATTCCGGTTTTACCATTTTGACATTGTTTAGTCGCAATCTAGCTTCAGAACTAAGAAGTTGCTTCAACAGCATTTCTTTTTTTGCGTTAAATTGATCCTCAGCATGTTCATTTCCTTCATGACTATGGGTAGTACCATCACCATGACTATGGGTAGTACCATCAGCATGTGTATGTTCATCCATACTTTTTGTAATAAAATAAAACATTAAAATCTATACTTCATATTTTGACCATATGGATCATCATAATTTTGAAGGAAAAGAGATTCCACACATTAAACTTGATTCTAAAATGACAATCAAAGAACTTGTTGAGATCTATGCAAGTTCAGGTTTTAATGGCAGACAATTAGGCGAGGCTGCAAAATTATATTCAAAAATGATTCATGATGATGCAACTATCTGCCTAACTGTTGCAGGCGCATTGACACCAGTGGGGTTTGGTGGAATAATTAAGACATTATTAGACAAAGGATTTGTTGACTGGATTGTAACTACCGGCGCAAATGTATATCATGAAGATCATTTCGCATGGGGGTTTCCTATAAAACAAGGACATTCTGAAGTGGATGACAATATTCTATACGATAAGGAAATTGTGCGCATTCGTGATGTTTATCTAAAATTTTATGAAACACTAGAAATGGAAGATCAGGTAATTCAGAAAATTTTTCAGGATAAAATTGTAGATAAACCATTTACAACTGCTGAATTTTGTAATGTTTTAGGTAGTATAACCAAAAAAAAGGCAAAATACCCAGAAAAAAGTTTTGTTGCAACTGCATATGACCTTGATGTTCCAGTCTATATCTCAACACTAAAGGATTCATCATTAGCATTAAACTTGGCAATTCATAGATTGAAAGATCAACAATATAATCTTGATTTTGTTAGAGAAATAATAGAACAGGCAGCAATTGTGTATAATTCAAAAAAATCTGGTATCTTGGAATTAGGTGGAGGTGTACCAAAAAATACTGCACAACAAACAGGTCCTCTTTTAGATCAGATTCTTAGAAAAGATCATGGTGGTCAAGATTACATAATTCAGATAACTGATGCTAGACCTGATACTGGTGGATTATCTGGTGCAACACTTCAGGAAGGAAAAAGCTGGGGAAAGGTACATGACTCACATGAAGATCTTATTACAGTTTATACAGATGCAACAATAGCATTTCCCATCTTAGCATTGTATGCATTAAGTAATGAAGAACCAAGAAAACCAAAAAGATTATACAAAAATCTAGACAAGTACTACAAATCTCTTCAAGATTCTGCTGTTAATGTTCCAGATAAATTTGCAGAAATATTAAAAAAATCAGAAATTAATTTAGATTAGCATTTTTATGTTTATGGTAAATTACATATTTCAAAATTTGAATAACCGAAGCATTAAATGAGATAGTAACTTGTTTTGGATATGATAGAACCTGGAAGACCTGTAAAAGATATATCAATTAGCAAGGATTCTGAAATTAATCAAATTTTTCAGCAAATGGCTGAATCAGGAGGTTTTGAGTCTAGAAATATCACAGAAGGCTTGGAAATACTTTCTAGTATGATTGAAAATCAAGACTGTCTAAAATTTTTATCTTTTATTGGAGCAATAATCTCCACCGGATTTCGAGGGATAATCAAAGATATGATTAAGAAAAAATGGTTTGATGTTGTTTTTACAACATGTGGTGCACTAGATCATGACATTGCAAGACATTTTTCTAATTACAAAGAGGGTTCATTTTCTATGGATGATAAAATACTTGCAGAACAAGACATGCACAGACTTGGAAACATCATTGTGCCATTAGAAAGTTATGGCCCTGTAATTGAAGAAAAAGTACAAAGTGTTTTGGAACAAGTCTATAAAAGTGGAAAAACAGAAATGTCTACTGCTGACATTACAAGAGAACTTGGTAAAATCATGGGTGAAGATTCATTTCTTTATTGGGCATACAAAAATGACATCAAAGTAATTGTACCTGGAATAATGGATGGTGCAGTAGGAAGTCAAATTTGGATGTTCTCACAGAATCATCCAGATTTTAAATTAAACCTTATTGACGACGCAAATTTTATTTCAAGTCTAGTTTTTAAAGCAAAGAAATCAGGTGCATTACTTTTAGGTGGAGGTGTACCAAAACATCATGCACTTTGGTGGAATCAATATCGTGATGGATTAGATTATGCAGTGTACATAACCACAGCACAAGAATTTGATGGAAGTTCTAGTGGTGCTTTGGTTAAAGAAGCTATTTCATGGGGAAAAGTTACACAAGATGCAAAGCAAACAACAATTCATGCAGAAATCACTACAGTGTTTCCATTTATTTTCAAAGCACTGTTACATAGATTAGAGAAATAGTATGGTAAGAAACATCTATGTAGATGGTTCAGGAGGAACAAAATCAGGCTACGGTTTCTTTGTAAAAGAAACTGGAGAATCTTTCTTTGAAGAAAAACCAGGAATTACAAATAATCAAGCTGAATATCTTGCAATAATTTCTGCATTAAAGAAAAATGAAAATTTTGATAATGAAATTACTATTTTCAGTGATTCAAAAAACACAGTAAATCAACTCAACCACGAATTTGCCATAAACAACGAACAATTACGTATTTTTGCACGTGAGGCTTGGATTCTAATGGCTAAATTTTCTCATCTAACAATAAAGTGGGTTCCAAGAAGTGAAAATTTAGCAGGTAAAATGCTTGGCAGTTAATGTGTGAATAGCTTTAATTATAGAAAATACTTGGATCAAAAATCATACCATGGCTGAATCTGTCTTCCTTTCCCCAAAATCTATTGCAGTGATCGGTGCTTCTGACAAGGAAGGTAGTGTAGGTCGTGCAATTACCTCAAATATTATGAAAGGTTACACGGGTACAGTTTTTCCTATTAGTCCAACGAGGGATACAGTATTTGATCAAAAGGCATACAAAAGTGTCTTAGATGTTCCAGATGAAATTGATTTGGCTGTTATAATTACAAAAAATACCATAGTTCCAATTGTATTAGAAGAATGTGGTAAAAAGAAAATTCAAGGAGCTATTGTAATTACTGCAGGCTTCAAAGAGGTAGATGAAGAAGGCAAAAAACTTGAAGAGCAATTAAAAGACATTGCAAAAAAATACAACTTGCAAGTAATTGGACCAAACTGTCTAGGTGTTATGAATCTAGATCCACAAACAATGATGAATTCAACATTCCTAAAAATAACTCCAAAGTCTGGTGAAATTGCACTTGTATCTCAAAGTGGAGCAATATGTGCAGCATTAGTTGAAGATGCAAGTGCACAAGGAATTGGATTTTCTGCAGTCATTAGCATGGGAAACAAAGCAGACATGACAGAAATTGATGTACTCAAAATGCTAGCAGAGCATGAGCAAACAAAAGTCATTGTAATGTATCTTGAAGATATGGGTGATGGGCAAGAATTTCTTAAAGTTTGTAAACAAATTACAAAACAAAATGTTGTAAAAAAACCAGTGTTGGTTTTAAAATCAGGTAGAAGTCCTGAAGGTGCTAAAGCTGCAATGTCTCATACTGGTGCATTAATGGGCTCAGATGAAATTTATGATGCATTGTTACAACAATCTGGTGCAATTCGAGTTGATACTATGGAAGAATTATTTGATTATGCTACAGCATTTTCAAAACAACCACTCCCTACAAATGGTGATCTTGTAATTGTATCAAACGCTGGTGGACCAGCAATTATTTCAACAGATTCATGCTCCAAACTTGGAATTAAAATGGCAAAGATTGAAGAAATTCGTTCTAAAATTGATGCAGTAATTCCTCCATGGGGCAGTTCAAGAAATCCAGTTGATATAGTTGGCGATGCAGATTTTAATAGATTTGAAAATGTACTGAACGAAGTTTTACAGCACAAAAATGTTGGTTCTGTAATTTCAATGTGTACACCTTCTGCTACTCTAGATTATGATAAACTTGCTGAAGTGATTGTTAGAATGTCAAAAAAATACAAAAAAACAATGCTTGCAAGCTTGATGGGTCTTGATGAAGGAATTACAAACAGGGAAATACTTGCTGCAGGAGATGTTCCATATTACACATATGCTGAAGGTTCTATACGTGCACTAAAGGCAATGCTACGTTTTGTAGAATGGGTCAAGTCACCAGATGGGGATATTACAAAATTTGAAGTTGATAAGGATAGAGCTAAAAGCATATTTGATAAAGTAAAGGCAGAAGGACGATCTAATCTTTTGGAAGATGAAGGAAGAGAAATTTTAGATGCATATGGATTCCCACTTCCACAAAGTATTGTTGCAACCACAGAAGATGAAGCTGTTGATGCTGCAAACAAAATAGGATATCCAATTGTAATGAAGATCTCGTCTCCCCAAATTATTCATAAATCAGATGCTGGTGGTGTAAAAGTTAATCTTACAAATGACGATGAAACACGTGATGGTTTTAGAACAATTATGGAAAATGCAAAAAAATATGATAGTAACGCGGAGATCAAAGGAGTTTTAATTGTAGAAATGGTAAAAGGTGGAAAGGAGATGATTATTGGTTCAAAACTTGAACCGGGAATGGGTCCTGTAGTAATGCTTGGTATGGGTGGAATTTATGTAGAAATTTTAAAAGATGTAACATTTAGACTTGCACCATTAACTGACCAAGAAGCAAATGATATGATTTCTTCTATTAAAACCAAAAAATTGTTAGATGGAGTTAGAGGAGAAGAACCATCTGATATCAATAAACTCTCAGAATGTATTCAACGATTATCACAACTTGTCACTGACTTTAAAGAAATCAAAGAATTAGACATGAATCCAGTACTTGTTATGGAGAAAGGTGAAGGTTGTAAAATTCTTGACGTACGAATTGGTCTATAAATTAGGCAAAGCTATCATGAAAATTCTTTAATTATTTATAATATGAAGTGCTAATGTAGTTATGCAAAAAACAATTAGACCGATAAGAAATGGTGAAGAATACATAGAAAGTCTTCGTGGTCGTGATCTCAAGGTTTACCTCTTTGGTGAATTAGTCAAAGAGCCAGTTGATCATCCAATGATTCGTCCTTCCATAAATGCAGTTGCAAGGACTTATGATCTTGCAGTAGAAGAAGAGGAATTAGCATTTCCAAAATCATCTATATCTGGAGAACATGTAAATCGTTTTCTACATATTGCTGAAAGTGCACAAGATTTAGTTTTACAAAATAAAATGCAGCGAAAATTGGGTCAGCTTACCGGAACATGTTTCCAAAGATGTGTGGGTATGGATGCATTAAATTCGTTACACTCTACAACATTTGAAATTGATGAAAAACATAATACAGAATATCATCAAAGACTTTTAGAATTTATCAAAACTGTACAACATGAAAATTTGGTAATTGGTGGTGCAATGACTGATGTCAAAGGAGACAGAAGTCTTTCTCCAAGTGAACAAGAAGATCCTGATTTGTTTGTTCATATTGTAGATAGGGATGAGAAAGGTGTTTACATTACTGGTGCTAAAGCACATCAAACTGGTACAATTAATTCACATTGGATGATTATTATGCCAACTATGAGATTACAAGAAAATGATAAAGATTATGCAATTGTTGGTGCAATTCCTGTAGATGCTCCTGGTATCAAGTACATCTATGGAAGACAATCATGTGATACTCGTAGTATGGAACCTGGTGACATTGATGTAGGAAACTCGGAATATGGTGGACAAGAAACTATGGTTATACTTGATAGAGTGTTTATTCCAAATGAAATGATTTTCATGGATGGTGAATATGAATTTGCAGCAATGTTAGTTGAAAGATTTACTTGTTATCATAGAAGAAGTTATGTTTGTAAGACAGGATTAGGTGATGTATTGATTGGTGCTGCAGCAGCAGTTGCTGATTATAACGGTGTACCAAAAGTATCACACATTAAAGATAAGATTATTGAAATGACTCATCTAAACGAGTCAATTTATGCTGCAGGAATATCTTCATCATATCAAGCTCAGAAAATGAAGTCAGGTGTTTTCTTAAATGATGACATGTTAGCAAATGTATGTAAGCATAATGTAACACGTTTTCCTTATGAGATTGGTAGATTAGCACAAGATATTGCTGGTGGCTTGTTGGTAACATTACCATCAGAAGCTGAATTTAGAAGTCCAGAGACAGGTCCAATACTTAAAAAATATTTGAAAGGAAAATCAGGAGCTGAGGTTGAAAATAGAATGCGAGTTTTACGTTTAATTGAAAATATGACTATGGGTAGAAATGCAGTTGGTTACTTAACTGAATCAATGCATGGTGCAGGTTCTCCACAAGCACAAAGAATTCAGATTGCTCGTCAAATGCAATTAGGATATAAGAAAAAACTTGCTAAAAATTTAGCAAAAGTTAAAGGAGAAAATGAAGAAATCAAAGAAAGTTCTGAATATTTTGAGCGTGTTTTCAAATTAGGTAATGATTAAAAAATTATTTTTTATCTTCATCTATTTTTGAATCTTCAGAATCTTTTAATTTGAACTCTTCAGTTGTATCTGATTTTTCTACATATTCATCGTCTACATCAATATTTAGAATTTCAGTATTTTTTGATTCTTCTTCATTTTCTTTCGAAGTGTATTGAAATGTAACTTCTTGTTGTTTTTTCTTTGAAAAATGCTTTACTATCATTACTCCAATAATTATTGCAATTATAATGTAATTTACTGGCGGTTGTAATATCTGAGTAACATAACCAACTTGTGGAATTACATATTCAACTTTTCCAATATACTCTCTTTCAGTAATTGGAAAATCTGTACCTGCGACTGGACCAGGATTATTGTCTCCTTTTGTTTTAACTATTTTTGGATCATCACTAGCTATTAACTGAACTCTATGAACAATTACTCTCTCTTCTCCTTTATCATACTTTAAAGGAGAAAAAAATACAATTATGTCATCTTTCTCTACATCTTGGAATGATGTGTTACCTTCAACTACTATAACATCATACACTTGTAGTGCAGGAATCATACTTCCACTCGAAACAACATAAAATGGATTAGATGTGCCAAAAACAACTTGTAATCCTACCCAAATAACTAGGACAACGATTCCTACTATGATAATATCCTTGATAATTTTTTGTGAACCCAAATTATGATTTGTCAATAAGTTAGTTAGATAAATCTTACCTGCAAAAATCTATATTTTTGATCCACACATCTCACAGAATTTAGAATCAGGTTTATTATCAAAATTACATTCAGGACATCTTGCCCCCTCACCAACTTGAACATTTGATACTTGTGCTACATTTTTGTCATTTTTTCCTAAAAATATGACTTCTCCTACAGTACCAATTCTATCCCAATTCACACAAACATCATTTCCATCACTATCCGAAATTACAAGAACTAATGATTGACTTGAATCAACACCAACTTGTTTTGCAACACCAATTTTCTTTGCATTTTCATCAAATACATCCATTCCCATAATTGATCTAAAAGTTGAATCAACTGGATTTGTCTGACTTACAATTTCTTGTTGTATAGTAGAATCAGGTTCTGTAAGATTACTAAAATCTGAAAATGTTGAGTCTTGATTTTGTTCAATTGGATTTGCTAATCCAACTTCTATCTGTTCATCAGATTTTTTAAATTCTCTATATTCAGCAATTGTGGAATTACATTCATTGCAAATGTACTTGCCTCTTTCTACTAAAATTAAATTTTCAGCAACTTCTTCATTTGGATTCTCAAATTCAATATTTGGACTTCCTTCGATTTCTTTTTCACAAGTATTACAAGAATATTTTGAAATCTTATCAGATTCTAATCTTCCAACTGGAGCCAAAAAAAGATCTGGACCTCCTAAATTTCCTTTACTTTGTTGTTCATCTGTAACTTTAGCCATTACAAATCCACCTGAACCTCTAAGTTTTTTCAATCTTAATTCAGAACTCATATTTTCAATAAATCATTTTGGTCATTTAAGTATATTTTTGTTAGATTTTATTAATTCTAATTTAATATCTAGTTATAGAACTATGTGAACATTTTTACATATGCAAAGATGACAATTTCTGATAATAATGGGAATAACACAAATATCTGATGCAAAAACGTGGGAAATTGATGTCATAAGTTCTGACAAACCTGTTTTTGTAGATTTCTGGGCAGAATGGTGTGGACCTTGTAGAATGGTTGGTCCTGTAGTAGAAGAATTATCTAGTATGGAAAAATATGAAGGCAAAGTTAATTTTGTCAAAGTGAACGTTGATCAGGCAGGTGAATTAGCCTCAAAATACAATGTGTTCAGTATTCCAACTTTGATTCTACTTAACAGAGGCGAAATAATTGCCCAACAAGTAGGTGCAGGTTCTAAGGAAACTTATGAAAATATGATTGATAGAGCACTAGAAAAAATTTAGGCACTACTAATTTTCTTCTTTTTATTCTAAACTATTAATATTACAATTATCCAGTTTAGTTTATGTCACTAGGAGAAATTGATACATTAAATCTCACTTTCGAAAAGCTACAAGCATTATTTGACGAATCTCAAGGATATTATGAGTCGTTTCTTGATGCAAATAATTTGTACAAGGCAGGAAAACTTTCAGACAAAGAGTTCTTTCAAAAATTAGGTGACTATACAGTTGCTTATTCTGCATTGGAGTTTTTAGGAATCAAAACACTAATGGAAATGAAAAAAACACTTGATAAGGTTGCAAGTGGATCTTCTACTGGTACACAATCTCCTGGTTTAATGCCTGGAATGGGACAACCTGGAATGATGGCTGGTGGCATGCAACCTGGACCACGTGCTGGAACAGCAGAAAATCCTGTAGGTGGACCTCCATCAATAATGTCAACTCCAGAAGCATTTAATCAACCTGGAACTTTACCATCACCTGATCCTGCATTACTTCCTACAAGACAAAGTGGTGCAAGTTGTACATCATGTGGTGGAGAACTTAGACCAAATGCAAAATTTTGTACTAAATGTGGTACAAAACAGTAATTATCTAAATTAAATTAATTCCACATTCTCTGCAAAATTTAGCTGAAGATGAATTTTTTCCACCACACTCTGAGCAAAATTGTTCTGCATCTGGCGAGTCATTGGAATTTGCGCTACCATACATTCCACTACCTAACACTGCACCTGTTGGAACATAGGTTTCATCATCAATAATCTCAACTGGGGCAAAATCTTTCTCTTCTATGTATGTTATCAATCTAGGTATACCCTCTTCTTTATTTTCTGGATCTGGTACCATATCTCCTAACCAAAATGAAAATCTCATTAAAGTTAATTCTGGTGTAGAAAATGCAAGTGTATGACTTGACATGTAATCATTTGCAGCTTCTTTTCCATTGAAAACTTTCATGAATTAATTATTTTATGTCAGTGTATAATGTTTTCTAGAAATGGACCGAGAGGGAATCGAACCCTCGTCATCCACGTTGCGAACGTGGCATTATACCACTAAACCATCGGCCCATTTTTCATTATTTTTATTCAGTGTATATTCATTTACTCAACTAATATACTGAGAAAATATCCATAATTTAATGACGTATGATACTGTGATAGTTGATTCACACGTTGTTTATAAAAATGGAATAATAGAAAAAAATATTGTAATTGATAATGGTAAAATTGTATCATTTACAACTGATATTCCATCGTGTGATAAAAAAATTAACGGCTTAGGTCTAGTTAGTATTCCAGGTCTTATAGACACGCATATGCATTATGGTGTCTATTCACCAATTGATAAATCTGCAACAACAGAATCACACGTAGCAGCAATTGGAGGTGTAACTACAATGATGAGAATGTTAAGATTGAATGGTTCATTCAGTAATAATCTTGACAAACAACTTGAAGCAAGCTCAAATTCCCATTATGTTGATTTTGCAATTCATGCATCAATTTTTAACCAAACACAAATTGATGAAATGGAATTATGTGTAGAAAAAGGAATTACATCTTTCAAACTTTACATGAATCTTGGTGGTGATGTTGGTCATGTCTATATGGACATGAATCCAGGTGAAACAAAATTAATTGAATCACATGTAGAAGTAAATGATGAGATAATTGAAAAGGTTGTAAAAAATGCATCAAAATTAAATTGTCCTGTATTAGTTCATGCTGAAGATTATCAAGAATGTGAATGTGGAATTAAGACTGCAAAAGAAAAAAATCAAGATGGATTAAACGCTTGGTCTCAAAGTCGTTCACCTGACTCAGAAGTAAAATCAATTAAAAAAATTTCAGAGTTTGCAAGAAAATATAATTCAATAATTTATTTTGTTCATATTGGCTCTGCTCATGCGTTAGAGCAAATAAAAATTGAAAGACAAAATGGAACAAAAATATTTGTAGAGACCTGTCCTCATTATCTAACTCTGTCTCATGAAACTCAGAAAGGCTATTTAGCAAAAGTTATGCCGCCAATTAGAACTCAAAACGATGTAAATTCTGTATGGAATGCAGTTAAACAAAATCAAATTAATACAATTGGCACTGATCATGTTGCTAATGAATTAAAGTTAAAGATAGATGGTGAAAATGTATGGGATGCACTTGCAGGTTTTCCAGGTGTAGGTACATTGTTACCAATTTTACTAAGTGAAGGCGTTAACAAAAATAAAATTTCTTTACAACGACTAGTTGAACTTACTAGTACGAATGCATCAAAAATATTTGGTATGAAATCAAAAGGTAGTATTGAAATTGATTATGATGCTGATATTACACTAATAGATTTGAAAAAAGAGCAAAAAGCAAATTCTGAACTTTTTGGTGGTTTTTCTGATTATCTTGTTTATGAAGGTTGGATGCTCAAAGGTTGGCCTATTCGAACAATTGTAAGAGGTGAAACTGTCGCAGAAGATCTTCAAGTAGTAGGTAAAACTGGATTTGGGAAATTAGTACCTAGAACTTTAAGTTAAAACATCAAACTTACCGTTTGACTTTGCTTTGTAAATAACATCTGGCTTCTTAGTAAATATTCCAACTTCTAAAACACCAGGAATTTGAAGAATTCTTTGTTGTAAAGATTTTGGATTTTTTATTACACCAAAATTACAATCAAGAATAAAGTTACCATTTTCTGTTACAAATGCATATCCACGTTCTAGTTCACGTAAACTAGGTGACGAACCAGTTAGTCTTTTAATTTGACTTTGAACACCACGTCTTGCTATTGGCAAAATTTCTACTGGAACAGATCTGTTAAAATTATTTACAAATTTTGTTTCATCTGCTAAAATTACTATTTTTCTTGCTAAAGACATTAAAATATTTTCTCGGAGTAATGCACCACCACCACCTTTTATCAAATATTTATTTTTGTCAATTTGATCTGCACCATCAAATACAACATCAATGTATTCAACCTGATCGACTTCAATTAACGGAAGATTACCTTTTTCAGCCACTAATTTGATTTGAGTTGATGTTGGAACACATTTAATTTTGGAACTTTGTGTTTTAACGAATCTTGATAATGTTTTTACAAATGTAGAAGCAGCTCTACCACTACCAAGTCCAATAACATGATCATCTTTAACAAACTTTAGTGCATCTAACGATAATGCCTTAATGGCACTATCAAATGACATTAATCCACCTCTGCTTGTTCAATTTTTGATAATGTTTTCATTATCTTAGCCTTCATTTCTGCAATGTCATCATCATCATCATCAAGTTCTGGTTCTTCTGGTAAATGAATTACAGGTTTAATCTTTTCTTCATTATTTTGACTAGGAATTTCTGGTTTTATTTCATTTGTAATTATTTTTTCTTCTGGTTGTGCATCTAATTTTATTTTTTTAGGTTGTGCTGGTGGCGTAATTACATCACTATCTAACTGTGCCAGCATTTGATCATATTTTGATTGTTTATATGAATCAAGTTTTGGAACTGATGTAAGTGTTGTAATCTCAAATTTCTTTTTAACTTCTTCATTATCTATTTTTGGGATATTTAGTTGTGAGATTTTATCAACAGTTATTTCAGATGTATCTGAATTTTCTTGTTTTGATTTAATATTGGTTTGAGGTTTTACTTGAGTTTTAATTTCTTTTGCTGCTGCTTCTACTTTTTCGTTTTGACTTATCTGAATCTTTGAAGATAATTCGTATAATCTTTGATCTAACTGAGATAGTTTTTGATCCATTAATGTGATTAAACCTTCTCCTAATGGTCCTAAATCTGGATGTTTGCTTACAATCTGAAGTTTTTCTATTCTAGAAATTATTACTCCCAATTGATGCTGATATCTAAGCAATAATCTATCACGCTGAATTTTTGATAATCCTGATTCATCATCGTATAGTCTAGAAATTGTCTTTGTTAGAATGTCCTTTTCAATTTCTAATGAATGTAATTGATTTTGAACATGTGTGTTCGCACCAATCTTTGGTGGTTGAGCTTTATTTCTTAATGAAAAAAACTGATTTAACATCTAGGTGTACCATTTAATCCATGAATATCTTCTTAGTTTTGCATCAGGATAACCACAGCTTGCACATCTTGAATGGCGTTTATGAAAGGAATTTTTACCACATCTTCTACATCTAATATGAGTTTTTTTCCTTGACATTAACCCCATTGCTGGTGTTCCTCTACCCATAGCTAATCACCTATTTTGGAGGTGGGGAGATCATAATTACATTATCCCCACGAACAACTATGGATCCAAGACTTTTTGTTTCGCCTTCAGAAGGGATCTCTTCTGATTGGTCGAGTAGCAGATTCATGTGTTGGTCAAATCCTAACAAGTTTCCACGAATGGTCTTGTTACCTTTGAGTTTTATGAGTACCACTTTGTTAATACTCTCATCCAATACTTTTACTGCCATATCTACGCTCATCTATTTCACTTATTGGATCACCTACTCAGGAGTATATTAAACGTTGACTGGTAAAATTTTCACATTAATTCGGTAAGTCAAGATTGACATTCTTTTGCTAGGTTTCGAACAATTTCAGCAAGAAATCGCTGCCCATTTTTTTTTGTTGCACCAGTTGGATCACCCCACACTCCGTTCTTTGCAACTTTAGGAAAACCACCTGGTTCTGCAGAAAGTTTACCAATTCTCTTCACTTTCTCTTCACTTAGTCTCTTTGTGATAAGACCTTTTTTTGCCTTTTTCATTTTTACTTTGTTTGAAATAGCCAACATGAGTGATGTCTCTACAAATCCAGCATGATCAAATTCACGCTTCATAAAATGCCAATATGACAATTTAGAGACTTTCTTCATATCTGTCCTAATAGAATCGATTGGTCTTAAATTCCCATGATGACCATTTAAGATAATAATTTTTTTGATATGATTTCTTACAAGCGAGTCGATAATATCATTAAGTATTCTTTTAAGATGCTGCGGCCTAAGACTCAAATTGAAAAGGGGGTCATGCTCCCGTGATACTCCATAACTAATAGTTGGCAAAACAATAAAACCACATTTTTTTGCCAAGCGCGATGCTATCTCTGTAACAATATCAGAATCAGTTGATATTGGTAAATGAGCTCCATGTTGTTCAATTGAGCCTACAGGAATGATTATTGTGGGTTTTTTTGATTTAATTAATTTTCTAAATTCGGGATCGTATAGCTCGTTGATGTCCATTACTTTCACTTATTTTTAGTGTGAACTTTTCTCCAACGTACATCTAATTTATTTGAAAGATGCATCTTAGTTGCTTTAAGTAATGTATCAGCTTCTAGTTTTTGTCCTGCAATTTTGATTGATTCTAATGTATCTTCTGGAGTTACTTTGAATGAATCCTGGAAAATTATTGGTCCCTGATCAAGATTTTCTGTTACGTAATGAGACGTAACACCAATAATTTTTGTTCCTCTTTCAAATGCTTGTTCATATGCTAATGCACCAGGAAATGCTGGTAATAATGATGGATGAATATTGATTATACGATTTGGATATCTCCAAACAAAATTAGGTGATAAAATTCTCATGTATCTTGCAAGGACAATTAAATCAATATTATATTTTTTACAAACTTGCAAAATTTTTGTCTCAGCTTTCTCTTGGTTTCTTTCATTAATTACAACAAATGGAATTTTTGCCTTTTTTGCAATTGATGATAGTGTTTTTTCAGTACCAACTATTACAGAAATATTTCCTTTAATTTCTTTTTTAGATCTAGATTTCAATATGGTATTTAGACAATGTGATTCTTTAGTTACAAAAACTGCGATATTTTTTTGAGAATTTGTTTCATGATGAGTATTAACCTGCATTTTTAATTTTTTAGCAAGTTTTTGTATATCAGAATCAAATTTTTCTGTATTAATTTTTGATGTAAATGATACCTCTAGATACATACCAAAAAGACCTTTGATTACATTTTGGTTCACTTTTTCAAGATTACCATTCTTTTCAAATACAAAATTTGTAAAATTAGCTACAATTCCTTCTTTGTCTTTACCTACAACAGTTATTCCAACTAGTCTTTTTTTCATGGCGTCGTTGATGTATGATTACATATATGCTTAAGGTATTTCAGTCAAAAAAACTGGTGCGGGAGGTGGGATTCGAACCCACGAACTCCTAAGAGACAGGGTCCTAAGCCCTGCGCCTTTGACCAGGCTGGGCGACTCCCGCAAACAATTAGCAACAACAGACAAATTTATCGGTATTGGAATGATTGCAAATGGGCAAATTATTTGGTACTAATGGTGTTCGTGGAATTTTTGGAAAGGATTTCAATTTAGAATTTATTAATGATTTAGTTATATCAATTGCAAATCATTTTGGAAGTGGCAAGATTTTAGTTGGATTTGATGGACGACATTCTAGTTGTACTATTGAAAAAATTGTTTCTTCAGCATTAAATTATTCTGGTTTAGATTGTCATTTAGCAGGACTTGTTCCAACTCCATGCTTAGAATTTGCTACCAAAAATTTTGGATATGATGGAGGAATAATGATTACTGCTTCCCATAATCCTCCTGAATATAATGGAATAAAGATTGTATCTTGTGATGGTGTAGAAATTTCAAGAGATGATGAAAAAAAAATTGAGGATATTTATTTTAATCAAAATTGGAAGAAACCATCAAGATTTGGTATTACAAAAAATGAGAATAGAGCAATTAAATCATATATTGATGCAATAAAAGATCATGTTAATGTTCCAAAGATATGTTCTAGAAAATTAAAAGTAGCTCTAGATCTTGGTAATGGTGCACAAGCACTTACTGCAATTCGTTTATGCCAGGAACTTGAATGTGAAATTTTTACTATAAATGAAAAAATTGATGGTGATTTTCCAGGTAGAGGTTCAGAACCTACTCCACAAAATCTGTCTGAACTTTCAATGTTAGTAAAAAATAATCATGCTGATGTTGGAATTGCATTTGATGGTGATGGTGATCGAAGTATAATATGTGATGGTGATGGTAAAATTCTTACTGGCGATAGTTCATCTATTTTGTTATGTAGTTATCTATTGGAAAAAAATCTTAATTCCATTGTAGTTACTTGTTTGAATTCTGCAACAACAATTGAAAAAATTGCATTACAAACTAATTCTCAAGTTATTCGAACAAAAGTTGGTAGTGTTGAAGTTTCAAGAAAAATGGTTTCTGAAAATGCACTTATAGGATTTGAGGAAAATGGTGGTTTTATGTATGGAAATCATAATCAGGTTCGTGATGGTGCGATGACACTGGCATTAGTTTTGGATCTACTAACAAATTCAGGTAAAAGTATAGATGAAAACATTAGATCTCTTCCTTTATCATATACTACAAAAGATAAAATTTCTTGTTCAAATGATGATGCTAACAAAATAATATCTCAACTTTTAGACGATTTTCCAAATTCAGACACATCTGATGGAATAAAAATCACGCTAGATAGCCAAAATTGGATTATGATTAGACCTAGTGGTACAGAACCTATAATCAGAATATATGCTGAATCTAACAATCAAAAAAACCTTGAAGTTCTAATGTCAGAATACATCAATAAAATTAAATCAATCTTAGCCAGATAACATATTTAAGACGAGTTCAAGGCATTTTTTGAATGGCTAAAGCATATTACGTAAAAAATGAAACTCCAGCAGAACTTGTTAGTCCAATTTTGGAGGCTTTACGAGTTGCAGCACAAACAGGAAAAGTCAGAAAAGGTACTAACGAAGCAACCAAAGCAATTGAAAGAGGAATTAGTAAATTAATTATAATTGCAGAAGATGTTGAACCACCAGAAGTGGTAGCACATCTTCCATTAATCTGTGAAGAACAAGGAGCAGCATATGCATTTGTTCCAGACAAACAAGAATTAGGAAAAGCACTTGGAATTGATGTAACTTCTGCCGCTGCTGCAATATTAGATGCAGGTGATGCACAACATATTATTGATGAAGTTATTGCCTCCCTTGCAAAAGCTAAAGGTGGCGCTACTGAACAATGAGTCAGCAATCTAATACTGACGAATTAGCTTCTGCAGAAATTATTCAAATTGTTGGAAGAACTGGGATTGCTGGTGAAGTAATTCAAGTAAGAGTTAAAATTTTAGAAGGAAAAGATAAGGGACGAGTTCTTACAAGAAATGTTAAAGGTTCTGTAAGAATGTCTGATATTATTATATTACGAGAAACTGAACGAGAAGCTAAAAAAATCCATTAGTGATGTAAATGAGTCTTTTAGTTAAACCATGTAATTTCTGTAACAGACCTGTAGCTAAAGGTACAGGAACAATGCTTGCACTAAATAATGGTACTGTTTTGTGGTTTTGTTCAGCAAAATGTAAAAAGAATATGCGTGAATTAAAGCGTGATCCAAGAAAATTAAAATGGACAAACAAATATGTCAAAGGCGGAATTAAAGTCAAGAAGTAAATTGACTGAACAAACTTTATTCATAGTAAAACCTGATGGTGTAAAAAGAAAATTAGTCGGTGAAATTCTATCTAGATTTGAAAAGAAAGGATTTGTTATCATTAAATTAAAAATGTTCAGTTTTACCAAAGAACTTGCATCTGAGTTTTATTCTATACATAAAGAAAAACCATTTTTTGACGAATTATTATCTTATATTACATCAGGACCTGTAGTAGTTGCTGTTATTGAAGGAAATAATGCTGTTATAACAACAAGACAAATGGTTGGTGCAACAAAATCTTTTGAAGCAGAACCTGGTTCTATTAGAGGAGATTTTGGTTTAGGATTTACTGAAAACATTATTCATGCTTCTGATTCATTAGAAAGCTTTGAAAAGGAAGTGAATGTAGTATTCAAGTGATTAACGTTGGGTATAAGACAACCAATTGTGGCAGTATTAGGCCACGTCGATTCAGGAAAAACATCAATCTTAGATAAGATTCGTGGAACTGGTGTACAATCTAGAGAAGCTGGTGGAATAACTCAGCATATAGGTGCAAGTTTTCTTCCAGATGAAACTATTAAAAAAATATGTGGATCATTATATGAAAAACTTGGAAAATCTGAAACTAAACTACCAGGAATTCTTGTCATTGATACTCCAGGACATGAAGTATTTACTAATTTAAGAGCTAGAGGTGGTTCTGCTGCAGATATAGCCATTCTAGTGGTTGATATCAATAGAGGATTACAGCCTCAAACAAATGAAAGTCTAAAAATTCTTGAAAGCAGGAAGGTTCCTTTTGTTGTTGCATTAAATAAAGTGGATATGATATCAGGTTGGCAAAAAAATGATATGCCTCTTGTATCCCAAGCAATAAAAAGTCAGAGTACACCTGTTCAAACTACAATAGATGAACAAATTTACAACGTTGTAGGTGCTCTTTCAATTTTAGGTTATCAATCAGAGGCATTTTATCGAGTTCAGGATTTTTCGAAAGAAGTCTCAATAGTACCTATTAGTGCTAGAACAGGAGTAGGAATTTCTGAATTATTGGGGGTTTTAGTTGGTTTAACGGAACAATTTCTCAAGAAGAAATTAGAACAAGAAGAAAAATCAACACGAGGTATAATTCTTGAAGTAAATGATGAAGTTGGATTAGGACCTACTGCAAATATGATTTTAGTTGATGGATTTTTGAAAAAAGATGATAATATTGTTGTAGCAAAGAGAGATTCTGTTATAGTAACTAAGCCCAAGGCACTATTATTACCAAAACCATTAGATGAAATGCGTGATCCTAGAGATAAATTCAAACCAATTGATGAAGTTCAGGCAGCAGCAGGAATTAAAATTGCATCACCAGATCTTGACGGTGTACTTCCTGGCAGTACAGTTTATGCCACATCAGATCTAATAGAAGCTGAAAAATTCAAAAAATCAATAGAATCTGAAATGAAATCAGTATTCATTGATACTGAAACGACTGGTCTAATTTTAAAATGTGACACAATAGGTTCATTGGAAGCATTAACTGAGATGTTAAGACGCAAACAAATTCCAATTTCCAAGGCTGACATTGGTCCTGTAACACGTAGAGATGTAATGGAAGCTAAAGCAATAAAAGAAAAAGATCGACATCTTGGTGTTATTTTATCTTTTAATGTAAAGATATTTGATGACGCTGTAGTTGAATCAGAAGAAAGTCATGTTAGAATTTTTGATGATAAAATAATCTATAGCTTAATTGATAATTATTCATTATGGGTTGAACAAGATAGCGCTGACGTTGATAGTGCAATTTTTAATGAAATGACTCCTATTGTAAAATTTACATTTCTTAAAGGTTACATCTTTAGAAATAATAATCCTGCAGTATTTGGAATTAGAGTTGATGCGGGAAAATTACGACAAAAAATTCCTTTTATGAACGAGTCTGGAAAAAAAGTTGGTATAGTACATCAGCTCCAAAATGACGGAAAAACTGTACCTACAGTAAAAACTGGTGAAGAAGTAGCATGTTCTGTACAAAATATAACTATTGGAAGACAAATATCTGAAGAAGACATTTTTTATTCACTTCCAACACCTGATGAAGCAAAAAAACTTTTAAAAAATTACATGCATAAATTAAATCCAGAAGAATCAAAAATTTTTAATAAGATTTTAGAAATTCAAAGAAAAATTAATCCCGTTTATGGTTACTAATCTAAAGAATGTTTTTTACAAATCATATGAATTCCAGGTTCTCCTACTGCTCCAATCATCTTGTCAATAGGTTTACCATTTCTAAACATGATGAATGTTGGGATTGATTGAACACCAAATTTCTTTGCTATATCTTGATTATTATCAACATTCACTCTTCCAAATTTAACATTATGATATTTTTTCGCAAGTCTAGTAAATATTGGATGCATTGATTTACATGGACCGCACCATTCTGCCCAAAAATCAACCAATGTCAATACATCTTTAGAAACTATTTGTTCAAAATTATTAATGTCTAAATCAATCACTGAAATTTTTTCAGATAGAATTGATTGATTCTGTAGTTTCAAAACTTCTTCTAATTGTTTTTTCTTTAATCGTTCTAATTCTTCATCAACCATGTAAAATAGTTCTAATAATCACTTATAATTTTTACAAATCTAAGAGATATTTCATCTTTACATCCATACCCTCAACAATCTCCATTTCATGAAATGTCGGCGACTTTATCTCTACTTTGAAACCATGTTTTTTAATATCAATATCTTCTCCAAATAATTCTGCAGTAATTACAAATGGTTCTTTTTTAAGATCTAATTTGAATCTCTTGATTGCAAAACCATCAGTAATTGTTAAAATAATTATTTCTTCTAACCAATTATACAATAAATAGTGAAGATCTTTTCCTTTTACAATTATTTTTTTCTGAACTATTTCTTCTATTTTTGAATCATCTAATATTGTTTGTACTACCGATTTACCAACAATCTCAAATGCTTTTGTTAGATTTGGTGCTATAACTTCTATAATTGCATCAGTTGAATGTTCAAGGTATCTATAACTCATTTTCTTTTTTTCATGCTTCTGATATTAATTAGTTCTAAATTACATAGCAAAGCCTAAATGCATTAATTCATTTTTTTTTGTAAATGGAACTACCTAGAGGTATGAAAGATTTTGAAAATAGTGAATTTTTAGAAATTGAATTTATTCGAAAAAAATTTCTTGAGATATCAGAAATATTTAATTTTAAATTAATGGAACCTTCCCCACTTGAACTACTTTCTACATTAGAAGCTAAAGGTGGAGAAACTCTTCGTGATGATGTATATTTTTTCAAAGACAAGGGAGAAAGAGAAATTGCATTAAGATTTGATTTTACTATAGGTTTAACACGCTTTATTGCTTCTCAGAAATCTTTCAAACTTCCTGCAAAAATTTCTTCATTTGGTGGAGTTTGGAGATATGATGAACCACAAAAAGGAAGATACAGATTTTTTCATCAATTTGATATTGAAATTTTTGGTAAGGTAAATCTTGAACATGATGCTGAAATAATAGAATTCGTTTCAAAATTTTTTGAAAAAATACAACTAAAGAATATTGTAATTGATATATCACACAGAAAGCTTGTTGAATCTTACATCAATAAAATATTTGAATCAAATGATGAGCAAATTGTTTCTGATATATTAAGAGCTGTTGATAAAATACAGAAAAAATCCAAGCAAGAAATTATGTCAGAATTTGAAAAAAAGGGTTATTCTTCTACAAAGCTTGAAAAAATCATAGAATTTTCTAAAATTAATGGAACACCTGAAGAAATAGAACAAAAATTTGATACTAATTTACTTGAAAGCTGGAATGATCTAAAAATTATTTTTAAATCATTACAAAATCGTAATGTAAATAATATTAGAATAAATTTTGGTATAGTACGAGGATTAGATTATTATTCTGGTATTGTTTTTGAGGCATTTGATACATCTTTTGATATTGGTGCATTAGTTGGTGGTGGAAGATATGATAATCTTCCTAGTATTTTTGGTAGTAATGATCTTGGTGCAACAGGTGTTGCAGGTGGAATTGAAAGAATAATCTTATCACTTAACAATCAAAATTCTTTGCATACTATTCAAAATCCAAGAATTTCTGTAGTATACGTAAATGATGACATGCAACAAATTGCAATTAATCTAGCTTCTACATTACGTGACAAAGGAATTTTTGTAGACATTGATCTTAGTGGCAAATCATTAAAAAAACAAATGGAATTATCAATCAATTCAAAATTTGTAGTGATAATTGGTCCAAAAGAATTTTCTAATGGTGTAGTAATATTACGTAATATGTTAGATAGAACTGAAAAACAAATTAAAATTGAAAATTTATTATTAGAATCAAAATCAATATTTAATTTGTAAATGCTCTTGTTAGCATCATTATTTCTGGTCCATTAGTTAGTGTTCCAACAACCATAGATTTGTTATTTACTAGTATACCTGATGAAAGATAAGGTAGTCCACCATTAATTGTTGCAGGTTCAACTTTTACACCTAAAATATTACTTATTATTTTGATATCTTCTTCATCAGTCTCAGGATGAACAATTCCACCAGATTGGGATGTTGCCATTACTGCGCCAACTTGATGAAATCCTGCAATTTTTTTCTGTAATACTTCAATATCTAGAACATCTTCTATTTTTTGAAGTGATTCTTTTGGTAAACTAGGAGACACTATGCCACCTTTATCATTAACACTCATCATATTTCCAAGTGCATTAAATTTTACATCTAAAATATCTACATTTAGATCTGTTTTCTTTTTAATTTTCTCAAGTTCTACTTCCGAACAAGTATTCGGCATTAATATTCCATGATTATTTACAACCATCAATATTCCTAGTAATCTTGTATCAGCTACAGATGTTACAATATAATCTGTTTGTAGATATTCAGCCAATTTTTCTGATTTTGAACTAGCAAATCCATTCGGAACAAAAACAAATTCATCATTAACTTTTGTGTAGATTCCAATATTGGGCCCTCTATATACATCAAATTTTATAATATCCAATAGTGTATTCAGATTTCAAAAAGATATGAACGTACGTAAATTTATATCAAAAACAGCGTTATAATATTTAATTCTGGTTTCTGATCGTTTAGTTTGTACTAATTTTGTTTAGATTTAAATAATATTCAAAAAACGATTTACTATGGCAATACTAGAAGACTTTTGTAAAGAAGGCAAAACGCCAATTGGTAAGATCATTGATGGACCATCAGGAAATTTCCATTGGGTTTGGCCATCACAAGCTGGTGAACCTGGAAATGACTGGGATGCATCAAAAGATGAGAAAGTTCTAGCCGATTATGAAAAACACGGCGAAAAAATGGTGAAACTAGGAATCACTGGTACCATGGTAGCAAATGATTGGGATGTTTGTGTTGCAGATGGTGCATGCATTGAAGCATGTCCTGTTCAAATATTTCAGTGGTACAGAACTGACAAAGATATCTCAGGAATTGACGCAGTAAATGATACTACTGACTGGAAAGGCGAAGGCACAACTGAAAAAGAAGAACGACTTGATTTCACAGACAAAGCAGATGCAATAAGAGAACATGATTGTATTTACTGTATGGCTTGTGTATCAGTTTGTCCTCCACAAGCAGTTCTAGTTGATCAAGCCAATATGGAATGGCATGATAAAGCAGCAGGAACTTTTGTGAAGATGGAATCTGGTTCAGAAAACCCACACGCACACGATTAGAAATAGTATCTAACTTTTTCTTTTTTCTTTATTTTTTATGTATGAGTAGCTTGTATACTAATTATGCATAATATCGGAATTGATCTTGGTGGGACAAAAACAGAGGGAATTCTATTAGATGATAATTTTGAAATTATTGAAAGGAAAAGAGTCAAAACAAATCAAGAAAAAGGATATTCCTCAATTCTTGAATTAATCAAAGATCTTGTTGATCACTTGAGACAGAAAACTGATCAAAAAACATCTCTAGGAATATGCACACCAGGTGCACTATCAAAAGAAACTGGTGTAATTAAGAATAGTAATACACAATGTCTTATTGGAAAAGATCTTAAGAATGATTTAGAAAATATTTTGAATCAGGAAATTTCTATTGAGAATGACGCAAACTGTTTTGCGTTAGCAGAATCAAAACTTGGAGCAGCAAAAAATTTTGATGTAGTTTTTGGTGTAATAATGGGGACTGGTGTTGGTGGTGGTATTGTAATAAAGGAACAGATCCATAATGGTAGGACAAATATTGCTGGTGAGTGGGGGCATCATTGCATTAGACCACAAGGAAATTCATGTTATTGTGGAAAAAAGGGATGTGTTGAAACTTATCTTAGTGGTCCTGCATTAGAAAAAAGATGGGAGGAAATTTCAGGCAAACAACAATCAGTATCCGAAATCGTTCTGGATTTAGAAAATAAGAAAAACAACAATCAGTATCCAAGATGGAAGGGCGAATTCCTAACAAATTTTGGCTTGGCACTTGGAAATGTAATAGATATTCTAGATCCTGACGCTATTGTTCTTGGTGGTGGATTATCAAATATTCCATTTCTATATGACGATGCAAAATCTTCGGTATACCACCGAGTTTTCAGCGATCAAATTGATACTCCGATCCTAAAAAATAAACTGGGTGACTCTGCTGGTGTTTTTGGTGCGTGTATGATATGATTATTTATTGAGGTTCTATTGTTGCTGGAGGCTTACTGGAAATTACATATGATACCCAAGTTACTTCTTCAATTTCATTGGTGATTCTATTACTAATTTTCTCCAAAATCCCATGAGGAAGTCTAGTCCAATCTGCAGTCATTGCATCAATTGAATCAACTATTCGTACAGTTACAATTCTTCCATATTTTCTTTCATCACCAACAACTCCAACAGCTTTATCATCTCCTACAGCAGCATATGCTTGCCAAACATTATTGTATAATCCTGCTTCCCATAATTCTTCTTCTGTAATCTTACTAGCCTTTCTCGAAATTGATAATTTTGTTGGTGTTACTTCCCCTATTACTCTTACAGCTAAACCTGGTCCAGGAAATGGATGTCGTTTTACTAATTTTTCCGGAACACCAATAATTCTTGCAATTTCTCTAACTTCATCTTTGTATAACTCTCTCAACGGTTCTAAAATTTCTAGATTTAACCAATCTGGTAATCCTCCAACATTATGATGTGATTTTATTACAGATGCTGGACCTTTTGAAACTCCACTTTCAATTACATCAGGATAAAGCGTTCCTTGTGCAAGCCATTTGAATGGACCATTTTTTTCAGCAAAATTTGTAAAAATATTGATAAATTCTTCACCAACAATTTTTCTTTTATCCTCAGGATCAGTAATTCCTCTTAATTTAGAAAGAAATTTTTCTTGTGCTTCTATTTTATGAAAATTTAATGAAAAATTTTCCATAAACATTTCTTGAATTTCTTCTGATTCATTCAATCGTAATAAACCATTATCAACAAAAACTCCCGTTAACCTATCTCCTATTGCTTTATGAATCAATAATGCAGCTACTGTAGAATCTATTCCACCACTAACACCACATAAAACATTTCCATCAATCTTTGCTAATTCATTAACAGTTTTTTCAATAAATCCTTCCATTGTCCAATCTTGTTTTGCTTTACAAATTTTTAAAACAAAATTCTTCAAAATTTCTGTTCCCTGTTCAGTATGAATAACTTCAGGATGAAATTGAATACCAAATACTGTTCCATCTTTATTTGATATTGCTGCAGCACGTGCACTATCTGTATGTCCTATTATTTCAAATCCATCTGGAATTTTTTCTGCCTCATCACCATGACTCATCCATGCTCTAATTGAATCACCTATTCCATCTAGTAATTCAGAATTTTTATCCGTCATCAACAGTGATGAACCATATTCCTTGTTTGCTTGTTTTACTTTTCCACCAAATTTATTTACAATAAGTTGGTGACCGTAACAAATTCCTAATATTGGTAATTTGAAATCAAATATTTCATTTTCTGGATGTGGTGCATCTGAATTATAAACACTTGACGGTCCACCAGAAAAAATTATTCCTGTAGGTTCTTTCTTTTTTAATTCTTCAATAGAAATATCATAGGGGACTAATTCTGCATAAACTGATAATTCTCTAATTCTTCTACAAATCAAATGACTATACTGAGAACCAAAATCTAAAACAACAATTTTATCCATATTATCACTTGGTAGAATTTTCTATCATTCGTGTTAATGACCATGTAGCAGTACTGATAATCTCATCCACTCTATTTTTTTCACGGTAATTCTTGATAATTATTTCTCTTATTGAACTTCCATTCTTGTTTATAATGCAATTAATAACAGATTCTTCATTTATTTCACCATTTTCAACTAATTTATCATCACTTTTTTTCATTCCACCAATAATCCTTTCAACAAAAAATGATCTTAATGGTGCAATTTCCTCTGTTAATCCAATATTATCTTCTAGAACTATTGATACTTGTTCAGGTGTTACAGTTGCATTAGCAATAATCTTACCATCTTTGTTTTTTTTAATTTGAATTATTTGATCGGTTTCCTGTAAGTTTGTTTCGTCTAGTTTTTCCACAAAATTATTTTTTGGTAGATCAGATGCTTTGGTAAAACTTGAATTTTTCAATGTGACATCTAGAATATCTAAGGTTTTTTGTAAAAATCCAATTTCTTCTTCATATTTAGATAATTTTTCAATAATTGTTTCTTTTAGTTTAACCATATCACGAATTTGTTCTTCAGTATATTGCATAATTGTTAGAAAACACATTCGGTATTAAAACGCATTCTAATTGTTTACAATATACTCAAGGTCAGTCATACTAATCTTTTTGAATCCTCTAATTGGTTTTGTAGTAGTATAAAGTTCAGAGCTAGATTTTCTAGCAATCCATTCTAATAGTTTTTTACCATATTCTAGTTTTTTTAATTTAGTTTTTTTATCTATCACTTTCTTTTTTGAATATTTTCCAATTTTATTACCAAAATCCATTCCAAACAAGATAATTTTTTTTGGTTTATAGGTTTCAGCCAAAAATACGCATCTATCTCCATCTGTAAATCCACCAAAATTTTCCAATTTTCCAAATTTATCAGTTTGAGTTGTACCAATCTTATTTTGAAATTCTGTAACTAATTCTAACTTTTCATAATTATTTCCATGTGCATGAACAATGATTGGAATTTTTGATCTACCAATTTTCTTGATACTTGGTATATCGCCATCAAGATCTGTTACTAAAATATCAGGTTTAATGTTATGTTCAATTAATGCTTGAACCGCGCCATCAGCAACGATTTTTGTAACATTTTTGTATTTCTTAATAGTTGATATTGATCTAGTTAAGGAAGGTCCTGCACCAATTATGAAAATTATTTTCCCTGAAATGATTTTTTTTATATTAGATGTGGGATATTTTTTATCAATCTGTCGATTTAATTTCTTAGCAGATCTAAGATCATCATATTCATTATATCCAAATTCATTTCTTATCTCGCGATATCTGGTTTTCCATCCAGTTATTGTCATAAACTCAAATTGGATGTCCTTTTCATAAATGATATGGCAAAATTAGGAAAATTAACAGTTGGAAATAAGGAAACAACAAAAATAATGGGAATTATCAATTTAAGTCCTGAGTCATTTTACAAAAATTCCATCAAGACTACTAAATCTGAAATTTCTAAAACTGTAAAAAAAATGGAAGATGAAGGAGCAGATATTATTGACATTGGAGGAATGTCAACTGCACCTTATCTCAAAACTACTATCTCTGAAAAACAAGAGTCAATTAGAATTTCTAAAGCCATTAAAATAATACAGAACATAACAAACCTTCCAATTTCTATTGATACATGTAGAGCAACTGTTGCTGAATCTTCTTTAGAATTAGGTGTAGAAATAATCAATGATGTTTCAGGTTTAAAATTTGATCAGAACATGCCAAAAATATTAGAAAGATTTCAACCTTCATTAATTTTATGTGCTTACAGCAAAAAAATTATAGGCAACAATCACGCTAATGAAACAAAAAAATTAATTCAAGAAAGCATAAAAATTGCAAGAAAAATACAAATTCCTAAAAATAAAATTGTAGTGGATCCTGCAATTGGTTTTTTTAGAGAATCTGGTACAGGATTACCATTTACAAGAATTCGATCTAATTGGGTTAATAGAGATGTATCAGTAATACAAAATCTACGTTTTATTAAAGGTGGTTTTCCTTTACTTATTTCAGTTTCAAATAAATCGTTTATAGGAAATCTTTTACACAAAAATGATTCCAATGATCGATTATTTGGATCATTGGCTGCAGAATTGATCTCTGTAATGTATGGTGCAGATATAATACGCACGCATAATGTTGAAGCAACAAAAGATATTTTGAAAATCTCAAAAAAATTACTACAAAACAGTAAGAAAGGCTTATAACGGTTTTTCTTTCTCTGGTATGAGGTTCATTTGAGCATTAGAGAAGGAATAACATTTGACGACGTGCTCCTTGTTCCTAAATTTTCTAGCATTACTAGTAGATCAGAAACTGATTTATCAACTAGATTATCAAAAAACATTTCTCTAAACATACCTTTGATCAGCGCAAATATGGATACTGTTACTGAATCAACCATGGCAGTAACTATGGCTAGAGAAGGTGGAATTGGAATTATTCATCGCTTTTTAACAATTGAAGAACAAGCAAATCAAGTTCTAAAAGTAAAACGTTCTGGAAGTGTTATGATTGAAAACCCATATCAGATTAATGATAATCAAAGTATTTCTACTGCATTTGAAATTATGAATGATAAAGAAGTTTCTGGCTTGTTAGTAGTAAATTCTGAATCTAAATTAGTTGGTATATTAACTGAGAGAGATGTTCTTTTTGAATCTCCTAATTCTGATAAATTAGTAAATGAATTAATGACAAAAGATGTTGTTACCTCAAAACCCAATACAACTGTGAGTGAAGCAAAAGAAATTCTCAAAAACAATAGAATTGAAAAGCTACCTCTTATTGACGATGATAGAAATATTCATGGTTTGTTTAGCAGTCAAGACATTTTGAATACTGAGAATTATCCTGATGCATCTAAAGATAAAAAAGGAAGACCATTAGTCGGTGCTGCAGTTGGTGTTAAGGGAGATTTTTTGGAAAGAACAGAAGCTCTTCTTGAAGCAAATACTGATGTCATTGTAGTTGATATAGCTCATGGACATAGTGAAAATGCAATTACCACGGTCAAAAATATTAAGAAAGCTTTTCCTAATTGTGAATTAATTGCAGGTAATGTAGCTACTGCACAAGGTACTGAAGATCTCATCAAAGCTGGAGTTGATGCAGTGAAAGTTGGGGTTGGTTCAGGATCAATTTGTATTACAAGAGTAATTACTGGTTCTGGTGTACCACAATTGACTGCAGTAATGGATTGTGCAGAAATTGCAAAAAAATATGATATTCCTATAATTTCTGATGGTGGAACTAGAACATCTGGAGATGCTACAAAAGCTCTTGCAGGAGGTGCATCTACAGTGATGTTAGGAAGCATGCTAAGTGGTACAGATGAAAGTCCAGGATCTACAATAAGTAAAAATGGTAATCGCTATAAAATTTACAGAGGTATGGCATCTCTAGCTGCTGCAAGAGGAAGAAAATCGAAAGAAACAGGTTTAGTAGATTTAGCTGATGATCTTAATGATTATGTTGCAGAAGGTGTAGATGGATTTGTTCCTTACAAAGGTACAGTTACAGACATACTAAAACAAATTACTGGTGGAATTCGTTCTGGACTTAGTTATTGTGGTGGACATACTATATCACAAATGCAAGAAAATGCAGAATTTATCAAAATGTCTGGGGCAGGTTTTGCTGAAAGTAAGCCACATGACGTAGATTTGATGTAGTTAGTTTTTTATTGTTTTAGAATACAGTTTTTTTATGTTAAGTAAATTTACCATAGTAGGTCTTATAATCGGAAGTATAATCTCAATTCTTGGTGCATCTTCAATGATTGGTTCGGTAAATACTCCAAATGAAATACAAGAAGATTCGGTAACATTTGGAATTGGTGATATGGATAAAATTCAGTTTAATGCACCAGAAAATTCATCTCAATCTTTAACTGTCACTGGAGATTCATTTGATATTAAAATCATAACACCAGATTCAACTAATGATGTGGATCAAAGTTTTAAGGATAAAGCAAGCTTCTCATGGACTTCTACTAAATCTGGTGAAATATCTATTATAATACAAAATACTGGTGATTCTGAGTTTACTGAAGATTATAAATTTGAATTAGAACGCGATCCATTGTTTTTTACTTACTCAATTTTAGTAATTGTTGCAGGAATTGTAGTAATCGGTTTCAGTGCAGGATTTAGTGCAAAGAAACCTAAAGGATTTTAATTTAATTCTGCAATAGGATAAGAACCAATTACTTTTAGAAATAATGTATCATCTTTTAATTCTGATAGAATTTTACTAATATCTTCATTAGATTCATGTCCAATACAATCTACATAGAAATTGTATTCCCATGTTGTGCCAATTTTAGGTCTTGATTCTATTTTTGTCAAGTTTATACTATAATCAGAGAATCTTTTAATTATTTTGAATAATGTTCCAGGTTCATGTTTTATAGAAAAAATAATTGATGTTTTATCGTTATTTGTAGGATCTGTTTTTTCTTTTGATAATATTAAAAATCTTGTATAGTTATTTGATTCATTTTCTATATTTTCTTTAATTATTGGTATATTGTATATCTTAGCAGCATTTTTGCTTGCTATGGATGCAATATTATTCTGATTCATATCTTTGATAATTTTTACACTTCCAGCAGTATCATAAGTTGGAATTGTTTTGTAATTATTTTTCTGTAAGAAATTTCTACATTGTCCTAATGCTTGTGGATGTGAGTATACTTCCTCAATATTTTCTAAGTTACCAGTTCCAATAAGACAGTGTTCTATTTTATGATATATTTCTCCAATTACGTATAGATTAGATGAATATAATGCATCATAACTTTCACCAACATTACCTTCAATAGAATTCTCGACTGGTAAAATTGAATAATCTGTGATTCCTGCTTCAGTATTATTTAGAACTTGTTTGAAAGTTAAACAAGATACAGTTGTTATATCTTCTTGAAAAAATGTTTTTGTTGCACTTTCACTATACGCCCCATTTTCTCCTTGAAATGAAACTTTTTTCATTTATGTTCATCAAATTTTAGAAAATCAGCTTTTTCAAAATCAGACGATAGTTTACGATCATCTATCCAACCACATTCACTACATTTGACAGCATCACGAACTTTAACTACTACTCCAAAACATTTTCTACATTTTGTAAATAAAACTCCTAGATCATGTTCATCAATTCCTGCATGAATTGTCCCATTAACGTGATTAAGAATTTTTAATTTAACAATATCCTTTACCAATGCTGCATTTTTTTTTCGTAGGTGTCTAATTGAACAAATACATTCAACATTTGACGCTGTTCTGATATTATTCACATATTCTATTGATACAGCAATCATTGAACCTAGACTTGCTTCAACAGTTCCAATTATTATATCGCCTATGTTTGGTATTGAGATAGATTTCTTCTTTTGTATTGAGACTAGTTGTTCTGATTTATTTAATTCAACAGTTCCAACTGAAGCAGATCTTATTGAATGTCCATCCTCAAATGTATTATCACCTGGAAGAAATTCTTCTATCATTGCAATTTTGTCTCCTGGCAATTTCAATTCTTCTGTCATTAACTAATTTCTATTGATATGACTATTATTTGTTTTTTATTAAAGCCAGTGTGGTATCTCAAAATAGTCATCAAGTTCTTCATTACGTAATAATTTCAATAGTGCAGTTGCTTGTGGTGTAGATAAAACTGGTTTATCAAATTGATTATCTGTAGATATTCTAGGACATGCAACTTGAATGAATGCATCAATTCCTACAAAATTTTTCAATCTATCATTTGTTATATCTGTAAGTGCAAATAGTTGAACAGATTTTCCTTCTAATTCTAATTCTTTTTTAAATTTTAAGGCTGTTAATTGTGCAAATTGACCTTCCTTTAAGCCAACAATTATTCCAAATGTTTGTGCTTCTGCTGCTTTGAAAATTGTTAGAGTTGCTTTTTTTTCTAAAGTTTGTGCAAATTTACTAACATCTCTTACTTCATTAAAATAAGGATCTAAAACATATGTTGGTTTCTTTGTAGATAGTGCAATTCCAGCTGCATGAAAATTACTTTGTCCAAGAAATAGATTTGCATCAACAGTTTCTTTAGTTTCCATTGCAGGATAAAATTCACAACCGAAGACTTGTCCATCATTTAATTGTCCTTTCCCCTTTCCTATCTTTACTATAATTCCATTTTTTTCAAGATAGTTTTTTACATTATTTATTTCGTGTAGGTGTTGACTATCAGTAATTAATGAAATTGTTTTACCTTTTAATTTTTGAATGCATTTAGGAAGAACACTATCAAATGGAACATCATCAAAAGCATCAATCATAACTACATTATTTTCAAATGTTTCAAGTTTGTTTGTATGACCAATATTGAATAAGATTTCGGCACCAAGTACTTTGGCTCCGTTTGAATTGAGATCACATGTTCCCCATGTTGTATCTGCCAAAATAAAAGCAGGTATTCCAAATTTTTTCATTATATTTGATGCTGTTTCCTGAACTTTGGGTAATATTCCATCTGG
>JACLAC010022728.1_pt1 | contig 36606 bp, 29 predicted proteins | sample 8027881 | NCBI WGS metagenome assembly JACLAC01 (sample SAMN15725517, study PRJNA655200) | protist metagenome | isolation source: fluorescence activated cell sorting (FACS) single amplified genomes of... | place: Spain: Blaines Bay Microbial Observatory, Mediterranean Sea | collected 2016-01-19 | reverse complement strand
TGCTCCGGAGTCAGGTTACGAGGCGGCGTCAATTTCAGGTCGGACGCCGTCATCGTTTTAGCGATGCTCATGTCCTGCTGATGAGCGGCCGTACCTCGTCCCTTGTAATCGTCAAACAGGTTGTCTGGCTCAGGAATCGTCACGTCGTCGTACATCGTCAAGTGATTGGGGCTCGGCTGCCAGTTCCGATGCGGGGCTTTGTGCTGAAACATCAGCATGAATGGCTTGTCGTCATCGCGTTCTTCTTTGAGCCAGTCGAGAGCCAGGTCCGTGATAATGTCAGTTGTGTAGCCGACGTGATTGACCTTCTCGCCGTTCTTGAGCATCGGCGGATTGTAGTACGGTCCCTGCCCCTGAAGGATTTCCCAATAGTCGAACCCTTGCGGGTCGCTGACCCCTCCATGACCCAAATGCCACTTGCCAACGATCGCTGTTTGGTAACCAGCTTTCTGCAGGAGCTTCGGAAACAGCTGCTGACCGCAGTCGAACTTGTTGCCATTCTGCAGGAAGCCATTCAGGTGGCTGTGCTTCCCGGTCAGGATGACCGCACGGCTCGGTCCACAGATTGAATTTGTGCAAAAAGTGTTTTCAAAGAGCATCCCTTCGTTGGCGATGCGATCAAGATTCGGCGTCTGGTTGATCTTTGAGCCGTAACAGCTCATTGAATGTGTCGCATGGTCGTCCGTAAACATGAAGATGATGTTCGGACGCTTCTGGCCCGCCAGACAGACGCGGCTAGCAGCAGCGATCGCCGACAAGGCGACGCAGGTGAGTAGAATACCATGGTGCATTTTCATCAGTTGTTTGCCTCCGCAGAGAGTGATTTTCCATTAAGCCCGTCGATTTCGACGTAATAGAGTCTGCTATGTCGGTACAAGAGAGCATCAGTCCTGACGAGTGTTGCTCGATTGTGCTGTCAATCATTGGTCGATGGCGAAATTCTGCCTCACTGTTCTTTCGAAAAAATTCTGTTTGACGGCAAGCTCGCCAGTAACCGACGAACAAGTTAACTCTAACGAACACAGGGTCAGCCCGGCAGCGATTCGGATTTTGCCGACGGTTGAATTGGATTGATCTGGTCGCAGATTCGGGGAACTTAAATTCAGTGAGTGTCGTCTTTGATGCCAGATTGGCAGATCGATTTTGATAGGAACAAAGACGGCGATTTGTTCACGAATTCCTGACTTCTTATGAGATAAGTGCTGCGGATTTCGATGGCAACTGACTGGCACGGGCGTTGCTCTATTGGAAGACCGAGTGAGTTTTTGTCAAAGGCGGCTCACAACCTCAATCCAGAGAGGAGTCGAAGATGGTGGTCAATCAGAAGAATAGAATTACTCAATGGCTGACATCGGCTGAGGGATACCTCGAACTCGGACTTCCTGCAGAAGCACAGGCCGAGTTGCAGAAAATTGATCATCCTGGTCCTCTTCAGGGAGCCTACATGTGGTTGATGGGTGAGTCTTTACGGAACCAGGGGCTATACGATGAGGCGATTGCTCCGCTGCGGCAGGCCACTCGAGCCTTACCGCCGGAAGCTGGCCAACAAACGTGGGAAGCTCTGAAAGAATGCCTGGAAAAATCTGGGCGTTCGGCTACAGCCGAAGACATGTCGCAGACGATGGAGTATCTGGAACAACGCGGCGACATTATCAGCGAACAAACTCGACGAATGGGGCCGGCAGCGAAACTCCGAATTGACATCTCTCACTTTGCTAAACTTCAAATCAACTTCGACGACAATGAAGGTCTAACAATAAAAGTCGATCCGCCTGAGTAAATTCACACTGGCAAGTACAACTGAAGCTTCGGACCGGCACCTTAGGGAGCTGGTCCAGGTCCCGCGTGATCTGGCCCGACACGCGGGGCTTTTTTATGCGCGGGACTATTCTGAGTTGCCACTGTGAAGACAACATTAAAAACGCAGTTCGATACCATTGATCCATGAGTGAATTTCCTGGTGACCGATTTCGAAGAAGTCGTAGCCCGTGAAGACTCCCCAGCCATTGTGCGAAAGGCCGATGGTTGTTCGACCGTGAAAGAGTCCGGCGTCGCCGATTCTGCCCCAATCAAGAAGTGCCGACACGACGATCGGGTCAGCAGGAAACCAATCTGCTCCGTAGGTGAAATTGATCCCTTCGTCAGCCTCATCGTCGTAGACCAGCCAGTTAGCTCCAAGTCCGGCCCGGAACTGCCACTTCATACTTTGTGCGAATCGGTACGTGATGTTGAAATCTCCCGTCCATAGTTCGTCGTGCCCCGTTTGAACGTCTTCATTGCGGTAGAAGAATTCCGTGTCGAATCCGAACCGTGACGAATGCTCCATCAGGACCCGGCCGTTGGCATGAAAGATGTCGTCATAGTCGTCGCCGTACTGTCCCTGCAGAACAATCAACGAGTCATGAGCCCCCCGTGACGACTTGTCGTAAAGCAGGCTTCCTTCTGCATTCTCGTAAGGATGTTCCGGAAAGTAGCCCGCCTGCAACATGTCATCTTCCAGTGCAACATTGGGGCCCCAGAACGGCGAGGTCACTCCAAAAAGCACTCCTGTGGCGAGAAACGCAGCAAACGCATTGTCATTATCGTCATCATCTTCGCAGTATTCATCGTGATGGTCGCGGCTGTTTCGCGATTCTTTTCCCTCCTGTTTGCGGCTCGGTGGTGATGCTGTTTCGCTGGGAGAGCTGCTTGAGGTACCGGTATTGGTTTGTCTGACTTCGGCGTTAATCTTATCAAACGTCCCGGCCGAGGACTGACTGTTTGCAGGTACTGAAACTAAGGCTAAAACAATCATCAGCCGCATCCAGACAGCGCATGTTGAATGGTGGTTACCGAGCATGGGCAACTCCTGTGAAATGCTATCAATGGCGGAAGGCCGAGCGACCATAGTTTGATCGTCATTTTGGAGCGGGCGGGCCGGAAACATAGAGTGAGAACAAGCGTACGGTCAACGTGTATCCGGTGTCTGAGGCAAGGGTGCTTTCACTAATATTTGACGTTACGATGAGTAACCCATCCACGAAGCCAGAGGCTTCGTTGCCACTCCTTCCATAACACCTTCCAACCACAGCCAGTCCTATGAGTCAGTGGTCCGTGAACCGATCGTCTGCCCGAAGATCCGTCGTTGTCTGCATTCTGACAGTTATTCTTGTGGTCGTTCCTCGCATTCATCCGCAAGCGGCAGACGTGCCGCCAGAGGGTGCCGAATTCTTCGAACAGAAGATTCGCCCGGTGCTGGTCAAACATTGCTACGAGTGTCACTCGGCCGAATCGAAGAACGTTAAAGGGGGACTGCGACTGGACACTCGCGCCGCAGTACTGGCTGGGGGCGAATCCGGCCTGATCGTTGTGCCTCGCAAAATTAACGACAGTCCGATATTGGCTGCTTTACGGTACGAATCGTTTGAAATGCCGCCAGCGGGAAAGTTGCCGGAACGAGTGATCGCCGATTTCGAACGGTGGATAATGATGGGAGTACCGGATCCTCGCGAAGGAGAAGTCGTTCGGCCTGAAACTCCCAAGATCGAATTTGCATCCGCTCGCGAGTTCTGGTCATTCAAGCCACCGACCAGACATCAGGCACTAGCTATTTCGAACTCGCAGTTCGTCAAGAAGCCGCACGATAGTTTTGTGCTGGCGAGGTTAAACGAAGCTGGTCTGAAACCGAGCGTTCGTGCCGATCGACACACGCTGGCCCGGCGTCTTCATCTCACGCTATTGGGGATTCCCCCCACGTCAGAAGAACTCGACTCATTTATCAGCAACTCGTCGCCGAACTCTTACGATGCAATGGTTGATCGAGTGCTCGCGTCACCACACTTCGGCGAACGAATGGCGAGACTCTGGCTTGATATTTCACGCTACGCCGAGGATCAGGCTCACATCGTCGGAAACAACGGATCGCTGCTCTACCCGAACGCTTACCTCTATCGCGACTGGGTAATCAACGCGTTCAACGACGACATGCCATACGACGATTTCGTGCGACTGCAGTTGGCCGCAGACCTGACCGCTCCGAAAGAACAGTCGCAGTATGTTGCGTTGGGATTCGTTGGACTTGGCCCCAAATATTACCGCCGCAACGACCCGGAAGTAATGGCGGACGAGTGGGAAAATCATGTCGATACGTTGAGTCGAGGGTTGCTCGGACTGACCGTCGCTTGTGCCAGGTGTCATGATCATAAGTATGACCCGATTCCGACGACCGACTATTACTCACTGGCCGGCGTCTTCGCGAGCATTTCGATGTTCAATCGACCGATCAATGACAAAAACGAAAAGAACAAGAACGGCGAAGCGAAGAATCCGGTCGACGCCGTACACATCGTCAAGGAAGCAAAACCTACTGACTTGAACGTGCAGATTCGCGGCGACGTAAAGAATAAAGGTGAGATCGTCCAACGCGGCTTTCCACAGATTCTTTCCGCCGGTTTGCACGCAAAATTCAACGAGGGCAGCGGACGGCGAGAACTGGCCGAGCAGATCGTGCGGCGAGACAATCCTCTGACTGCTCGAGTTATCGTGAATCGTGTCTGGGGCCTGCTTTTCGGCAAGCCTATCGTGCGGACTCCGAGTAACTTCGGAACGCTCGGCAAACCGCCCACGCATCCGAAACTGCTTGATGATCTGTCCGTGCGATTTATGGAGAACGGCTGGTCGATCAAATGGTTGTGTCGAGAGATCATTCTGTCGTCAACATGGCAACAACGGAGCGATCTTAAAGAAGCAGGGCAACGTGCTGACCCATCAAACCGTCTGCTTTGGCGAATGAATCGCCGCCGATTGGATGTCGAGTCCTGGAGGGATACCATTCTGTTTTCAGCAGGTCGGCTTAACCGAACGGTTGGAGGAAAGTCGATTGATCCGACTGACCCGAAGGAAACTCGCAGAACAGTTTACAGCAAAGTCAGTCGCCTCGATCTAAACCCGATGCTGGCGATGTTTGACTTTCCCGATCCGAACGTTCACGCCGGCACCCGAATCGAAACGACGACTCCGCTGCAGAAGATGTTTGTTTTAAACAGCCCGTTCATGGTTGCTCAGGTTGACGCTCTTGCCCAGCGTTGTCTGGCGGTTGCAGATGAAGATTCAAAGCGAATCAACTGGGCGTGTCAGACATTGTTTGGTCGAGGGCCGACGCCGGAAGAGCGAAAGCTCGGCCTGGAGTTCCTGGGCGATCACGACGACAAACATACTGAGAGGTGGAAGCAGTACGCTCAGGTGCTACTTGCGTCAAACGAGCTGTTGATGATTGACTGATCTCCCGAAAGACGAACCATGTTTCAAACGCGTCGAGAAATGCTGCAGCGGGCCAGCGCCGGATTCGGAATGATCGGTCTCGCCGGGAGCCTGAAAACAGCCGGGCTGCTGAATGACGCTTCCGCGGCAGTCTCGGACAATCGCAATACTGACGCGTCATCACACTTTGCTCCGCGAGCGAAGCGTGTAATCTTTCTTCAGATGAACGGAGCACCGTCGCACGTCGACACATTCGATCCAAAACCGGCACTCAAGAAACACCAAGGCGAGCAGCCTTCCGGAAAGCTCTACAAAGCATCCAAAGGCAGCGGGTTTATGCCGTCGCCGTTCCGCTTTAAACCACACGGCGAGAGCGGCGTTGTAATGAGCGAACTGTTGCCGAACCTTGGCCGCGTCGCTGACGACCTGTGCGTGCTTCGGTCGATGCACACTAACGTGCCGAACCACGAACCCGGCCTGCTCATGATGAATTCCGGAAACATTCAACCGATCCGCCCCTGTCTGGGAAGCTGGGCGTCGTACGGACTCGGCACGGGAAACCAGAATCTGCCATCATTCGTTTCGTTGTGCCCCGGCCTGCCGGTTGTCGGTCCGCAACTCTGGTCAAATTCTTTTCTGCCAGGCGAGTACCAGGCAACAGCGATCGACACCAGCGACATGACGATCGAAAAACTGATCGCCAATATAAAGCATCCAAGTCTCAGCCGATCTGAGCAGCGAAAGCAGCTCGACTTGCTGCAACGGCTAAACCAAATTCACATGGCGAAGCGACAGAATGATCCGGCATTGGAAACTCAAATCAAGGCGATGGAACTGGCCTTCGAAATGCAGCGGGAAGCTTCCGAAGTTTTCGACATCAGCCGGGAACCGGATTACATTCACAAAGCCTACGGAAACACGATTTTCTCGAAGGGATGCCTGTTAGCCAGACGCCTCGTTGAAAACGGAGTACGGTTCGTGCAGATGCACTACGTAACTTCGAAAAACAAACAGCCCTGGGACACTCACTCCGACAACAATAATCGTCACCGACAGCTTTGTTCGGACAGTGACAAAGCAACCGCTGCGTTGATCACCGATCTGAAACAACGAGGCATGCTGGAAGACACGCTGATTATCTGGGGCGGTGAATTCGGCAGGACGCCGTACGCTCAGCCCAACAAAAATAAAAAGAAGATCGGCCGCGACCATCATCACACCGGCTTCTCGATGTTCCTCGCTGGAGGCGGTACGAAGGGAGGCACGATGTACGGAGCGACCGACGAATTCGGCATGAACGCCGTCGAGAATCGAATCCATGTCCACGACCTGCACGCCACGATTCTGCACCTGCTAGGTCTGGACCACGAACGACTAACCTACCGCTACTCCGGTCGCGACTTCCGCCTGACCGACGTCCATGGCCGAGTCGTAAACAACATTATCGCATAGCCTGTCGCGAGGAAGTCTGATTTCGAAACGTCACACGACGTCTTCAAAATATGTTTCCGATATCAGCACAAATCCAACCGTGGCCACTACTAGTGATGCTCGAATTCGACCGCGATCGCGCGGAACTCGCAGTCGTCGAAACTGCCCGGATCGTCCTTCGCTGACGTTTGCTTGATCTGGATGAAATTCTCGCCGACCTTGAGCATCCTCGCCGGTAGTGGCATTCTCACCCGCTCAGATTCGGTTGACGGTGACCGCACTTTAATCAACTGATTAAAAGTTCCAACTACCTCGCCGTTCAACAATACCTGCGTTGTCAGAAAACCGTTCCGAACTTCGTCCAGGAACGGCGTCGCCTTGAGAGTGCCAGCTCCCGACGGAATCAACTCGGAGATATCAGCCGAGAGCAACGCCGGCATCGCGAGTTGCGTTTCATCCAATTCAAAACTCAGTGACAACTCCGTTCCGTCAGGTTCGACTCGGCTGAACGCTTCACGAAAACCGTTGCCGAGATGCCACGGCCCAGGATCGAGCAAGTGATACGTACCCGGAAAAAGCGGGGTGATGCGGCTGATCATGCCCCAGCGAATTGCGATCTTTCCGAGCAACGAGTGTCGCACCATTAATCCTTCGTCGGCCGCACGCAGGATTGCTGATCGAATCCAGAAGGACTCTTCGCTTCCTCCGAATGAACAGGACGCATCCGGGACAAGGTCGATGTGAGCGAACTCACCGACCACAGGATCCCAGGTAGAAATTTTCGGTCGTGCGAATGAAACGGCAGCAACATCCTGGCGGTCAACTAACAAATGCCGAGGATGTTTTTCGGAAGCACGAAAAAGAACAAGATCCGACACGTCGTCAATACCCGCATAAATTTCGTCCGCTGAGTTCAGGATAACTCGATCGATATCAATTACTTTTCGAGCAACTTCCTCAATGTCGTTTCTCCTCTTCGCTGCATCGGTGGAATTAGCGTTGGTCCGTCGAACCAGCGGATTCTGAATGTAGAGTGCATGCGTCCCTTCGGGATCGTCCGCGATCAGCGGAAGAAACGGTCCTTCAACCTCAATCGAATCCAATCTGCCCAACGAGTTTTTAAGTTTGGACAGGACGACGCCATTACTGCTGAGCGTCAGCCCGTCATCCACTACCACCTGAATCTGGAGCTGTTGTGCAGTGACATCCGCGAATTTCTGGCGACCATCAGGAAGCACTGCAATGCGTTTCCCTCCTCGCCCGGAGACTGCGATCCGATGTCGCAATCCCCAATCGTCGACGAAAATAAAGCTCAGCGTTCCACCGCTGCGAATCTGGTCCCGCGGCGATAGATTCATGACTTCCGATACACCCGCAGGCCAGCGGCCGGACACAACCACAAGGCACTTTTGCTCTGCGAGCCTGTTAAACGATACCGGCACGTGTATCGCCTGGCGTCTCCAGAAAGTACCAATCATCGCATGAACATATTCCGGAAACCCATTGCCGTCGCTCTGGACTTGCTGCCAGACACTTTCTGGTCGCACTCGAGAGTCGGCAGGACAGACATCACTGGTCCCAACCGGTTGACGGATCGTCGCGACGTCTGACATTCGGAGATTGATTCTTGAATATTCTGACTCTGCGAAAAGATCCGCTGAATAAAGTTCCGCAGCGAAACGACATACTGCTCCCGTCTGTCGTCCTGGTTGATTCCAGGATACCGGAATCACTTCGCCCGTCCAAAGCGTCACGATTCTCACTGGTAGACTACTCCTCGATGGAAACGGCCTGGTCTGAAACTCGAGTGTTTCGCCAGGTGTCAGTCGCACGTCGCCAGTCAGCTCTGTCGCCCCCTGCACAAAGCGTACTCCGCTCGTGGAGCCGTCGGACTTTCGGAGTAGAAGGGCTGGTCCAACCTCGACGCTTGCTGAAAATGGAGTATTTTCAGCGAGCGTTGAGGTAGTTCCGGACACTCCGCCGCAAATAATGGCCAGCACGAAAATCTGAAACAGAAACCGCGACGAACGCCAGATCACACAACCCGACGCGAGCATCGAGAGTAACTTTGGCCAATTTGTGCCGCGGATTAGAATCTTCACAGAAAATCTTCAAGCTCGGAGTGATCGTCGTACGGCAAATTCGCCGATGACTGATTGGGAACGTAGAATCCAACGCTTCTACTTGTGTCACCAGAATGGCGGAAAACGTGAACGACGGATCCCAAACGTGGTGGGAGCAACTGATCACCGTAAACCGAGTTCTGAATTTACCGCGTACCCTCAAAAATTCCACTCAAGTAGACAGCCAACGAGTTGCCGACCGGATGGCAACTCGGATAAAACAGAAGTGTGGTCCATCGCTATTCAAATGGTGACAACGGGTAACGTCGACGGTTTCCCGGAATCCACAATCTCGATCGTTACTCAATTCACCGGAAACTCCTGTCGCCGCTGCTGATCACAGCGTCACAGAAATCCGGGAGCGTCTGTAGATGTCCACCGAATCGAATAATCCGCGAGTTCTGTTCTACAGCCGAGAGCCTGAGCAGGCCCGTTCTATCGCCGAGTCACTGAAGACTCAGTATGACGTCGTCTGTCCGGAATCTCTGGAAGATAGCCTTGAGACGCTGAACGAAGGCCAGTTCTCTGGGCTTTTTTTGTGCGGAAGCGAAATGACGTCCGCCGGCTTGTTGCTTCAGGCTGGTGGAATTCTACAGCAGCTTCAGGATGGTTTTGCTCTTGTCGGACATCGCCGCGAAGTGCTCTGGCATAATGACCGACTGCTGACGCTAACCGACAGCAAAGAGTCACACATCGATCGCAGCTTCTACCAATGTTTCGGAAGTCCGGAGATTCTCGGCCCTGACTTCTGCCCGTTAAATACAGCATTCGGCATGGGAGAGGCTGCTCGAAGTACACTACGAATCGGCGACAAGACTTACTATGAAGTTGAAGCAACTCCCGTTTTTGACAGCGAATCCGGACACTCCGACATCGCTCGTTTCCTCATCGTGGTCGTGCGGGATATCTCGACCGAAGTACTGCAACGTCAGAAGCTCAACGCGATTTATCAGGCTGGTCTGGAACTGGGTGACCTGACACCGCAGGAACTTCTCGAAATGTCGGTCGACGATCGGGTCGATCTGCTTAAATCCAAAATTCTGCACTTCACGAAGGATCTTCTTGAGTACGATACCGTCGAAATCCGACTGGTTGATCGCAGTACTAAGAGTCTTGATCCGCTACTCGCTGTCGGCATGGACGAAGTTGCCCAGACGCGAAATCTTCTCGCGACCCCTCAAGATAATGGCGTCACGGGTTTCGTAGCCTCGACTGGAAAGAGCTACCTTTGCGAAGACACAACGAGTGATCCGCTTTATTTGCTGGGTGCATCCGAGGCTCGCAGTTCACTGACCGTTCCATTGATGCTGCATGACGAAGTGTTTGGTACGTTCAACGTCGAGAGCCCCAGGAAGCGAGCATTCTCCGAAAACGACCTGCAGTTTCTTGAGCTGTTCGCTCGTGAAATTGCCGTTGCGTTGAACACACTGGAGTTGCTCGCCGTAGAAAAGATTTCGACCGCCACAGAGAGCACTGAACTCATTCTTCGCGAAGTTGTTGACCCGGTCGACAAGATCATTCAAGACACCACGTGGCTAATCGAAAACACGGTAGGCGCTGATGCCGAAGTGACCGAACGACTGCGCGGCGTGCTGAAATACACCCGTGGTATCAAGCAGATGATTCAAACAGTCGGCGACACATTTCCTCATAATGCTAATCAGTCGGTCATGCCGGATTCTGACGTTCGACCGCTAATGCAGCACAAACGTGTCCTTGTGGTTGATGAGGACCAGAAAGTACGCCAGGCAGCTCATCAGCTACTTCGTCGTTTTGGCTGTGACGTTGAAACTGCACATAACGGAGAAGAGTGCTTTCTGCTAGCTCGCTCGTACCACTACGACGCCGTGCTGTCGGACATCCGTCTACCAGACTTTAAGGGCTATGAAGTCTTCAATCGGTTGAAGCAGATCGATCCGCACGTGCCGGTCATTCTAATGACAGGCTACGGCTACGACCCAGGCCACTCGATCGTGAAAGCTCGTCAGGCCGGCTGCAAGGCTGTGCTCTTCAAGCCGTTTCGCGTCGACGAACTCGTGTCGGAGCTTGAAAAAGCATTCTCATCGCCCGTGGACCTCGCCAAACAATCCGGTTAGCAGATCACCAAATTTTCTGCGCACCGCAGGAGTGGCGACCCTTTCATTGTGGAAGCGGCGCAAATCACTCGGCAAGGGCACTGGAAAATCGACAACAATCGGTTTTCTTCGTAGAGGTATGGGCAGGCCCGTAACCGGGTGATCGTTTTTACCGCTGGTAATGATCCTGATATCGGACTGTTCCGCCGCAAGGCTGCCGGCGCCGCGAAACTCTGGCGGCTGCTGCCTCAGGAAACGATGATCAAGCTTCATTACTGAATCACTGCCGCGGCTCTTCTAAGCGTATCATGCTCTGCACTCGCGTACGACGCCGAAGCGGGAGACCTGCGTTAGTATGTGAGCTCCCAGTCTGCCATGATAACCTTTCCCAGGATGTCCATCATTCCGGCGGACCTCGTCAGCCGCATCATGCTGCCGAACATTGTGAACGAAATTAGCGTCGCGCCGGAGCAACAAATGTCCATCCAAACAATCATGACGATCCGTCAGCAGCCCCTGCTGAAAGTCAGGATGGTGACACAGGAAATGGGCAAAGACATGCAGAAACAGTTCGCCGCCGGAAAGCAACCTGATCCAGATGTGATAAAGATGACGAAGGACGTTCAAGAAGAATTCATAGCTTCGCAACAGCAGGTGCAGACGGACGCCGACAGAGCGACCTTTGAAACAATGAAGCGGCAACAGCAGTTGACTGAAATTCTGACGAAGTCGCAACTGGAAATACTCGGCACGATGAAAGGCGACACAACCGAAGCCAAACGTCCGGACTTCTACTCGCAAGTTCTGCGTCGTCAGGTTCTGCCGATAATCCAACGAGCGATAGCCAGACTGAAGGAGTTCACAAAGCCTCTGACGACATCAAGAAAGAACTCAGCGACGACTAAAAGAAGTCCGACAAGTAGCTCGGAGCGTACACAGGCAAGCTAAAGCATCAGAAGTTCGTCAGTGCGAATTTTTGCTGCTGTGGGCCCAGAAAATAACCCGGAAGCAGCAGGTCCCAGGGGGCACAGGACTCCGGCTACTTCCGGGCGGCGATTGGCAAATATCCAGTAGGGCTGAACGTTATTCAGGAATTCAAATTCGGGTCAATATGGGATACTGACAGCCCTCGAAACCGTTAGAAACTACACATTTAGACAGATTTGTGCGTACCAAATGACAAGAGTGGAAGCTCCAAAGCGGCTCAATAATCCTGAAGTCGAACACCGCAATCGAGATTGCAGCCGAAGAATTCGACCATGACCGCTCCCTACTACAAGCTGGTCAGCTCTATTCGCAGGGCGTTTCCTCAACCAGTTTCTGACCGCGAGCACGATGCCTACTTCGTCTTCTCGATCATGCGAGCGTTAGACCAGGTCGACGCAATGAAATCAGAGTCGCCAGTGTTGGGCGAACCTCGCGAACTCGACCTTGAAGCCGCACGTCAGACCAGAATCGCCAAAGAGTCGCTGCCGCTGGAGTCGGTTACCGAACAACTCGTCGATCACCTTTCGGGGGCGATTGTGTGGGGACACCCACGTGCACAGATTAACGTCATTCCTCCACCGACGATTCCTGGCATCATCGGATCGCTGCTCCCGTCAATCTACAACCCCAACCTGGCCAGTGAAGAATCGTCACGACTTGTGGCCTTGTCGGAGGTCGAAGTTTCAGCGATGACCGCAGACCTCGTTGGCTATGATCCGGCCGTAGCGCAAGGTGTCTTCACCTTCGGCGGAACTGGCACGCTGCTTTACGCCGCCCGGATTGGACTCGAAAAAGCCTGCCCTGGCTCAATGAAGTCAGGCATTCGAGAACCAGCTGTCATTGTCGCATCCAAATGTGCTCACCATGCATGCCGAACGATTGCCGGCTGGATGGGACTCGGAGAAGACAGCTTTATCGAAGTGCCCAGCTCACCTGCAAATGAAGTTCAAACATACTTGCTTGAATCAATATGCCGAGACGCTCTGAAGTCCGGTCAGAAAATCGCGATGATCGTCGCGACGATGGGCACAACAGACGCCTTCGGACTGGATGACCTGGCCAGAATTTGCGACATACGCGACCGAATGGTCGAGGAGTTCTCGCTGGACTACGTACCGCACATACACGCCGACGCTGTCATCGGATGGGCGTGGAGCGTCTTCAACGACTACGACTTCGATCAGAATCCTCAGGGCTTTCAACCTCGAGCAGTAAGGTCACTGGCCGGAACGCAACGGCGGATAAGTCAGTTGCACCTTTCGGATTCGATCGGAATCGATTTTCACAAAACCGGCTTCACTCCTTACACGTCGAGCCTGTTTCTTACGAAGTCAGGCGACGACCTCGCACTGGTTGCACGCGACTCCGAAGCAATGCCCTACCTCTTCAAGTCCGGCGAGTATCACCCCGGAAAGTACACGCTCGAAACCAGCCGCAGCGGAGCCGGCCCAATGGCCGCCCTGGGAAATCTCCTCCTGCTAGGCCGCGATGGACTGCAGGCATTGCTGGGACATCTGGTGACAATGGCAGAATCGCTCGCCGAACACCTCGAAGGCCACGCCGCAACGACTGTGTTGAACAGCGAAAACTTTGGACCGGTTACCTTGTTCCGGGTTTACCCGAGCGAAATCGACACATTCACAATCTCAAAACGCGAGATGACCGACCCGACGGCACGCGGGATTGTGCAAAAGAATAACGAATACAACCGTCGCATCTTCGCCGAAATCCAAGCCGAAGCACTGCAGGGGCGAGGAGTAATTCTCTCTCTGACTGACTGCTACCGCAAGACGGACTACGGCGAGCCTGTGGTCGCACTGAAGTCTTATATCATGAGTCCGTTTTCGGACGAAGAGTACGTCGCTGCGGTCCTCGAATCCGTCTGCAAAGCCCGCGAAACGGTTAGCTAACGGCGTTGTCAGCCCTAGTAAGCAATACCGGCCTGGCAGGTGAAGCCTTGCAGGAAGAGATCGCCGTCGCGGAATGGCTGGTCAGTTCCGGCACTCGTGAGACCAACGTCTCCCCAGACCTGAGCGACATAACCCAGCTTGAACCAGACCATATTGCCGGGCTCCGAATCTTCGTCGCAAAACTGTTCGGCCAGATCCCAGACAATCCCACCTTCAAACTCGCCGACGGGGATGATGTCCGTCTTATTTTCTGTCACCGTGCTCGAAGCAGTGCCGACTGTTGGGGTCCCACCAGCGTCGACGACAAGGACCGAGTAATTTGCCTGACGCTCGTTTCGTCCGAGTAGCATCGAACCTCGTGAGTTGCCGTAAATCCACAGCGAATTCGACAACGGCAGACTGAGATTACACGCCGCCGTCAAGCCAACTCCGCGGAAGTCCTGAAATGAAGAGGTCGTTACAGCCGAACCGGAACCTTGCCTCAAAGCCGCCGTAAACAACTGGTTGATCGCCGAGTATCGCGTACCGACTCGCAGTTCGAAAATTGCATCATCGATCCGGTCATCTTCGTATATGTCAAGTGGGATAACTCGAGACACTTCGGGGAGATTCACTGCCAGAATGTTGATCGCGCTCTGAGCATCAATGGAATCGTTCGATGCCATTCCGGCAGTGTTCTGCCTGACCGTACCACTCAGATTGACGGTATTCACACCCGCACTGATACCGTACTCAGAATCGCCCAACGCCAGACCGACATCGATGCGCGGCGAGAGTCCGTAATCATGATCGACCGTGCTGTCGAGATTCAGCCCCGGAAACAATGCCGCCGTACTACCAGGCAACAACTGCTTAAAAGAATCGTTCGACCACGATGGCTGCAGGAAGTCAAATCCGACGGCAATGTTGAAGCCTTCCCGCGAGGTCGATTGACCAAGTGTCTCTGGGACAAACTGAGGAGCAAACGACTGACTCAGCGGCGCGAGACTTGAATAGGACGCCTGCTCATTCTGGGCCTGTATGAGTGCCCCGCTGCGACCGTCATGTTCCGAGACGTCAAGCGATGGCTCGTCAAAACCCGTCCTCCCCGCCGTCGGACTATTCTCAACAAACGTTTGAGCAAAAGAAACTTTCTGAACTAGCGGCGAAGATGCGGCCGTCCAGTGCGACGCTCCACGCGCGAGATCATCCGAAATCTGGTCATACAGCGTTTCTTCTTGCGGTCTGACGTTCCAACCTGGTTCGCCCGCACTCAAAGTCCCAGCAAATACAAAGTGGCACAGAACCACAAGTGCCGTCGTATTTGAAGCACTTACCCCGCGAGTTTCAGACTTGCACATGGCAAACCTTAAGTTGTGAGAAGGTCGGCGCAGACAGCCACACCACTACAACCACTATCGTCGTTACAACCCGCAAACTTTAATGATCCGAGAAACCTGAACATCTCGTTCGTATCGCCTACGCGAAAAGTCAGCAGCCAATCGCTTTGGGCATACTCGCCAGGCGCATCTGCAGTACCTGCATTCTCGGTAGCGTTACAGTAGCGGTGCTCAGTCCTGACCAGAGGCGTAATACGGATTCTGACCAGCTGAGTGGTCAGTCGTATCGATGATGTCGCCAACTTCAGGTACTGCTCGTCGAATAGATGCTTCGACGCCGAACTTCAAGGTCGCCGTCGCTGACGAACACCCCTGGCAACCGCCGCCCATCTTCAACAGGACAACGTTGTCCTTAACATCTACGATGTCGATGCTTCCGCCATGAGACGCGACAGACGGCGCCACTTCTGAAGCGATGATCGATTCTACTCGCGTCCGAAGCTCTTCAGCCGGCGGCAAAGACGATTCCAGTTCTGGTTCTACGGCAGCATCACCAGATGCAACGTGAGCACGAATCGCCGATCCTATGTGAGGACCAATCTGAGGCCATCCTGCCGGACTGGACTTGCTGACTGTAATCGTCTGATGCGAGATCAGGACGTTGGATATTCCTGGCACGTCAAACAGTCGCGTCGCCAGCGGAGACAGCTCTGCTGCTTCCTTCGTCCCAAAATAGAACGATCGATTCTCGTAAACCGGTCGGTTCACGATAAATTTGCACATGGCTGGCACGGGAAGCGGCTCCCCCTGAATTCGAATTTCCTGATCCATCGTTCGGCTCAATTTGTTTCTGGCAGAAATTTTTATAGACATCCATCTGTCTCAAAATTCTTGCAGCCAGCATACAAAAGAGCAACCCACGCTTCAGTAGTGCTTTCCCACCCACCGGCCGTTTCAAGGATTTCCATTACGTCACCGAAATCACAACAGAAATTCCAATCAGCACGGCGCCGATCAGTCGCTTCGTCATCGTGCGGTTGCTGGGAGTATTTTCTGAATCGACCAGATGTCGCATGAAGAACCACGTCAGAAGTACGCCCCAGAGACCTCTGAGCGAGTACACAATATTGACCCGCGTCGCGTCTCCGTAGAGCCCCAGCGTAACCGTCATTCCGATTGCCTGGATGGTCATCAACGCGCACCCGATAGTCAGAGGACGAATCACCCGACGTTGTCGCAATTCGGAAGGACGATCTGCAAGCTGCACGAACATTAATGAAAACAGTGCCGCAAAACCGAAAGCGATTGGCAGAAAATAGCCAGCCCCCCACGCACCAGCCCAACGCTGAATCAGCAGGTCAAACAACGTCATCGAACACGCGGCCAGTAGCGAGTAACCAACTGAAGCAACGATTAGTGACCGTTCAACGGACTTGTCGCGGGCCTGGACAAACCCAATACCAACCAAAGCCACGGATGCTGCAATCCAGACTTTCGAAGACAACTCGTCATCCACGAAGAGCGGCGACAACGCCGGTACGATAAGCACTTTCACGCCCAACACTGGAGCCGCGACGGAAACGTCGCCGCGAGCAACAGCCAGGAACGTAAACAGTTGACCGGCCAGAAAAAGAGCTCCGATGATCGCTGGCTGCCACAGCAAAACCGCGGGCTGCATGGTCCCGCCCATTAAGGCCAACACAGGGAACACACAGGCCGACGACCAGCATACGACAATCATCGAAGTCCATATCGATGATCCGCGTTGTTGTGCCCTCTGCAAATTGAGAAGGCCAAACACGACGAACACGCTTGAGCAAAATGGAAGCAGCAAGTGGATGGTAGGATTCCCCTCTTCGTTGGTAGCGGAAACTCTCGCAGATTGCGAATCGCGCCGCGAGGCTTACAGAGCGGCTTCGTGACAGTATGAACTTAGGCGATTCGCAGTTAGCGTGAGCATTTCCGGACAATCGGCCTGCGTCAACGGAACGGTGCCGCGCGGCACTGCGCTGAAACGGCACCCAGGATGCCGTTCACAAAGATCAAGTACTCAGGCCAACGTGACTTGACAGAACACTCCGTCAGGTCCGCAAGCAATCCAATTCTCACACCACGTTTCGTGATTCTGCCACACGAAACCACGGCGTATGTTTCGAAACGTAGTCATGATAAGAAAGCTCGCAAGTGATTCGCCATCGGGCGCAATTATCGTTTCGTGGAAAAACCTAATGGTCTCCGTCAGCCAATTGGACACCAATGATCCAGAAAACGCTTCACGCCGATGCGTGTACCAATGACCGCGTCGATCCCTGGCACCGAAGTATTTTTCCGGAAACCATCGTTATGACAAAAGTCTCGTCGAGCGGCATCGACACTACTCTCGAATGGATTGCCGCGAAGACGGGCATTCTGGAACGTCGATTCGTTTCTCCTGAGACCTCCGCAGCGGACCTGGCGACCGAAGCAGCCTGCGTGTTCTGGAGCAGGCCCAAATGACTCCAGACCACGTTGACTTGTTTGTCGTTGCAACGTCGACTCCCGATTTCACGATGACGGCAACCTCTACGCGAGTGGCAACGGCCACTTTTGCTTAATCCTCAAAGCGGCCCGAATACTCGGCATCTCATTCAACCGAGAGGTTGTAGCCGAACGGCAAAGTGACGAAACAACACTCAACGTCGCGTGAGTTACGACGTGCGAAGCTATGGCATGAGCTTACCATGCGCGACAATCATCAGGGAAACACAACGTCCGTGCTGACCATTCCCCCCTGAGAGTCAGTGGCGGAAAACATCCAGATGGTAGCCTCTTTGGGCACTTTTGCTGAGAGAACGACTCCCTTGATCGTTGCCGGGATGCTCGACCAATTGCGTTCTGCGAGGCGGTTCGTGCCTGTTGTGTAGTGAAACTGTGCGGATTCCAGACCGACTTCGGTCATGACTTCCACGCTCGCCATACCGTCGTTGCTGGCAGGATTTCCAAGTTGTGGCAGCGATTTTTCGCCAAGGAGATAATGGTCAATGAATCGACCGATTTCATTCGGCTCCCATCCTGCCTGATGGCTGTGCCGCATTTTCACTTTGATACGGACCTGCTTTTGACTCTTCACCAAACCATAACTACGCGAGTAACTGACCAGCGGATAGTGAATATCGTTAGTCCCATTCACAAACAGAATCGGAACTCTACATTCTGGCAACCAGGCGGACGGGTCATACTTGCTGATCCATTCGGTCCGTTGCTCCGGTGAGAGCGCGTCAATCGCTGGTCGCTGTACAGACTCGCCATCGTAAAGAAAACCGCAGCCGTACACTGGGACTGCGGCTTTAAAGCGATGATCAACCGAAGCCACGATGCACGTCATGTAGCCGCCCCAACTGATTCCCGTGACTGCCGTTCGGTCAGCATCGACTCCTTTAAAACTCCGGATCAGGGAGTGAGCTCGAATGACTGCTGGCACCGAGTGATGCTGCCAGTCGTCCGTCGAGTCACCACCGACGTTGGCGAATTTCTGGACGCGTCCGGCAGCGGGACCGCCTCGCTCCAGACGTATGCGATCGCCGGGACGACTGAAACCGCTCACCAGATCGCCGGTCGTCGGATTGAACTTCGGAGCAGGCGGCCGCTGACCGCCAAGGTCCATCGCGATGGCCGCGTAGCCTCGCTTTGCCCAGAGCCATGTCCACTGAGCAAACGCCGTCCCGCCACCCCCGTGAATCAGGACGACCGCCGGCAGGTTTTTATCCTTTGATGTGTCGCCGCTGATGGTCCCGGGCGTCGCATAAAACGCAAAGACGTCCGTCGTGTGGCCTTCGAACTTTTCGTTCTCATAGGTGAGCGACCGGATCGGGCTGGCGTCATCCAACCACTTCATCGCTGGTGCAGTCTTAAGATTGTCGAGCGACCAGAGTTCGACTGCCTGGCACTGTCCAGCAAAGCTGACAAAAACACAGCAACAGGAAATAATGGTCATCATCAGGCGTGACATCGGCAGAAACCTTGTGAATGTGAATTTGAGATTGAACAGCTATTCTGGCCGTTTCGACGTCATCCTACCAGGTCATCAGTAACAGGAATTTCCAACGGCATGTCAGCGACCGATCGACAACGATGGAATGAGAAATATACTCGCAAGCCAGCGGCAACAATCATTAAGCCCGATGAATGGTTAATCGAGGCCCACGACACGATTGCTCAAATCACTCCAGGCATAACGACCGCTGGACGAGCACTCGACCTTGCCTGCGGCCTCGGACATAATTCAACCTGGCTGGCACAGTACGGGTGGGATGTCGATGGAGTGGACATCTCGACGGAGGGGCTCAGCCAGGCGGAACACCTGGCGGCAGAAACTGACACGGTCATTAATTGGATCGAAGCGGACCTCGATGATTGGCAACCGAAACCCGATTCGTACGATCTGGCAATCGTCTTCCGATTCCTCGATCGCGTGACGGTGCCACTAATCGTAAACGACGGACTACGGCCTGGCGGCTGGTTAATCTACGAAACATTCGCTGCTGGTGAGCTTGACCGTGCGAACAGCCACATCCGAAATTCTGCCTTTACGCTCTCAACCGGCGAATTACGACTGCTATTCACTGATTTCGAAATCCTCGACTTCCGTGAAGAAACGCTTGAGAATCGCAGTGTACAACGGCTCCTTGCTCGACGGCGATAACTACCTGAGCCTGACTAGCGTTTTTCCATCGCAAAATTCATTAAATCACTGACTGACCAAGAGGACGACTTTATGCACATCTGGGTCGACGCCGACGCCTGCCCCGGGGAAATCAAAGAACTGCTCTTTCGCGCGGCAGACCGTACAAAAACCAAAGTGACGCTCGTCGCCAATCAACCATTGCGAACGCCAGTCTCTAACTTTATCGACAGTATTCGCGTCGAAGCTGGCCCGGATGTCGCTGATCAACGAATTGTCGAACTCATCGAACCTGGCGACCTGGCAATCACCGCTGATATTCCTTTAGCGGCATCCGTGGTTGAAAAAGGTGGCGAGGCACTCGACCCACGCGGCGAGCTTTACACGAAAGCCAACGTCGGCGCGCGACTGGCAGCCAGAAATCTGATGGACGAACTGCGTGGAGGTGGTGAAATCACGGGTGGGCCATCAAACTTCTCAGCCAAAGATAAGCAAGCCTTTGCCAACCAGCTTGACCGATGGCTTACTGCCGCAAAACGACACCTTCAACAACTAAAGTGATGCTTCCCATTTCGAAATTGCAATTTCATCCGAAGTCAGCAACGAGAGTCATGACCATGATCCGAACCCGAATGCTCTGCCAGTTTGCACTCCTGGCCATCGTTGCGCTAGCGGCGGTTCCGGCCAAAGCGGCTGAACAAGCCAGCCGCCCCAACGTAGTCGTCTTCCTCGTCGACGATATGGGATTGATGGATACTTCACTTCCCTTCCTGACGGACGCTGACGGGAATCCAAAACGCTACCCGCTCAACGATTTTTATCGAACGCCAGGTATGGAACGGCTCGCTCGTCGCGGAATTCAATTCAACAACTTCTACGCGATGAGTGTTTGCTCGCCAACTCGCATCTCGATTATGACCGGGCAGAACGCGGCGAGGCATCACGCCACCAACTGGATCAATCCTCGAGGCAACAACCGAGGCCCCTTCGGTCCTCCAGACTGGAACTGGAAAGGCCTCACCAAAGAAAGCATCACGCTGCCGGGACTATTGCAGAAGGCAGGCTACCGCACGATCCACGTCGGCAAAGGCCACTTTGGTCCGAACGATACTGTCGGCTCCGAACCTTTGAATCTTGGCTTTGACGTCAACGTTGGCGGAGCGTCTTTTGGTGCTCCTGGCAGCTACTACGCCAAGCTGAAGTTTGGTCGCGGCACCAGGCGTGCACATCACGCGGTTCCGCACCTCGACAAGTATCACGGCTCGGAAACGTTTCTCACCGAAGCGCTAACGATCGAAGCAAAGTCACGAGTTACGGACGCCGTTAAGGCCAATCAGCCGTTCTACCTTTACATGTCTCATTACGCCGTTCACGCTCCGTTTGAATCCGATCCGCGTTTCGCTGCTCACTATGAAAACTCTGACAAACCCAAAAACGCGAAAGCATTCGCAACGCTGATCGAAGGCATGGACAAGTCCCTCGGCGATCTGCTCGACCATTTGGACGCGTTGGGAGTCTCGGACAACACGCTTGTTCTTTTTCTGGGTGACAACGGCTCCGACTCGCCACTAGGTCACGAACACGCAGTGGCCAGCGCAGCACCGTTGCGAGGCAAGAAAGGCGCTCACTACGAAGGTGGAATGAGGGTTCCCTTCATCGCCGCCTGGGCCAAAGCTGACTCGGGGAACGCAAGCCAGAAGCAACTGCCGATCGCTGTCGGCTCCATTCAGAATCAAACCGCGAATGTCACCGACTTGTTTCCCACCATTCTCGATCTGATCGGCCCCGAATCGCCAACTGATCACCCGGTCGACGGCTCCAGCCTGAACACCCTGCTGACTGGAAAACCAGATGCATCACGAACGGAAGAATTTCTGATGCACTACCCACACGCCCCCCACCGCAGCGATTACTGGACCTCATACCGAAACGGCGACTGGAAAGTAATCTACCACTATTACCCGTCGAAGGATTCCGAAGACTCACGCTACCAGCTCTACAACCTCGCCGACGATCCATTTGAATCGACAAATCTGGCGGACTCAAAACCGGATCAACTGCGTGCCTTAATGAAGGGCCTGATCATCAGTCTGAACAATTACCACGCTCAGTACCCTGTCGCCAAAGCCGACAACTCTACGCCACTCATGCCGCTTCTTCCCTGACAGGCTTCACATCCTCACAGGCAGAAACCATGACAATGGCCTAAGCGTTGTTCTTCTGGTCGTGGCAGACAAGATCAACGACGACGGCTGTTGCAAGGATGGCTACGTCGTCTTCGCCTGAGACGATGTCGATCCCGTATGTATCGGTCATCGCAAACATTTTCTTCGACACCGATGCGACAGTTTTTCCACGGCGGGAAAAACTGTATTCGTGTTTCCAGAAGCTGCCTGTGATTTCGTAGTCGTTCGGGCCGGGGACGTCGAGCGTGAATTTCGAGTTGAACCACGTGAACTCTTTGACAACTTCGGCGAAAACCCTTCCGGCTCGATGAATTTCGTATTTCGGTTTAAATGACCACATCTTCTGAGCGATGAATGCGATCTCGTCACGAGTGTCTGCATCCTGAAACGACAGTTTGTCACCCCACGAGAACGCTTTCCCATCGACCAGGTAGACGTCGTCACCATGCTGATCTTTGATCATGAAATCGTCGCCGAAAGCAAAGAACTTCTGTCGCATCTGATATCGCATATTAATCTCCGGCCAGACGTGAGTAAGACATAGCGGCGGGGTGAACGGCCGCATTGACCGTTGGATCATTGCAGACTGAAAACAACAGTCATACTTTCGTGCGTCAGTCGCTGCTGCGTTGCATCTTCCAGCAGCCGAGCGTCGCGAGAATCGCAGCATACAAAGTCAGCACTCCACAGGCTTTGCCGATTTCGGTGATGTTCGGAGTTTGCGACGTCAGCGCTTCGTGATAGGCAATCAAAGACCAGGCATGCGGAGTCGCCAGACTCACGGATTGCATGATTGCAGGTAACCAGTCTCGCGGCATAAAGCAGCCACTGATTCCCGCCAGCGTGATCACGAGAAAGTTTGCGTAGGCAGAAACCTGAGAGTCTGTTCTGACCAGAGTTGCAATCAACAGTCCCATACCAGTCGCCGACAAAGATGTACTGGCCACAATTGGAAAAAGCAGCCACGGATGACTTCCCCAGGACATTCCGAACAGCAACCGTCCGAAAACAAACAAAGCTGCACTTTGAGCCAGCGAAATCACCAGAAACGGTATCGTCTTGCCAAGGACCAGATCGACCGCTCCGATCGGCGCAATCCTTAGTCGCTTTAACGTGCCAAGTTCTCGTTCCGCAATGAATGATCGCCCCATGATGGGAACCAGAAAGAACGCAAACATAACGGTGTAAGCTGGCACGAGCGTCTGGTAGACGGGGTTGCCTGACTCGGAATCTGCATCAGGTCTATTGGTAGCAGTTGATGAGCTGTTCGTTGTGTCGGTTACCGGCTGTTCGGAAGTCGACGAGGCCTGACCGGCAGCCACATTGTCAGCGTTCCAGTCATAGTCGGACTCGTCAGCCGATGCGTTGCCTATTAATAGATCGGCCACTCTTGACTGAACGGCGGATCGACGCGCTGAGCCTGGCAGTACAGCCTGGAGTGTGCAGAACAATGCAAGCTGTTCAACAACTGACTGAACCATTGCGGCCGCCGGACGGCTGAGAATTCGGATGTCAACGTCCGCAAGGTCGATCTTCATGCGAGCTTCGGTGACGTCAAAAATATCCTGCGGCTCCAGTATCTCGACCTTAGATTCAAAATGTTCGCCGATCACGACTGCGGCTGTAAGGTCTCGATCATTGAGCTGCAATTTCACATCGTGCAGCGATGCGACTCGGACAGTTTTGATTCCGTCGATCGCCTGCATTCGCTCAATGATCAGACCGGAATGCCGACTTTCGCAATTATCGACGACTCCAAGCTTCAGAAGCTGGTTGTCGTTACGCCACCCCAGTAACCGGCCCGTCGACAGACCTAGAATGCAGATAAACGCCATCGGCAGAAGCAGAAGCACGACGAGCGCTCGCCGGTCTCGCACCAGAAGCAGCAGGTCTTTGCGTGTAATTTCCAGAAATCCCATCTTCAATCCCGCAACCGACGTCCGGTGAGTTCGAGGAAGAGTCGTTCGAGATTTGAATCATTTGTCGTCACAGACAGAATGCTGCAATTTAGATTCGTTGCGGCGGTTACGATCTGACTAAGCAGGTCGCTGAGGTCCGCATGTTCGCTCGCGTTGATCTTTGTCCGAATGATCGTTGCGAAATCTGCAGCGGCGTTCAGAGTTGGCGGATCGACGGCTGCGACTCCGTCAATCGCAGCAACAGTTGCCGCAAGTTGAGCGGCGTCGCCGGTAAACCGTAATCGGATATCGATGGGCAATTTGCCAAGCAGCTCTTCCTGAGTTCCACTGGTGACCAACTCACCATGATCGATAATCACAACGCGGTCCGAAATGTCCTCGACTTCTTCCATGTAGTGACTGGCGTAAAGCACGGTCACTCCGTCGTCGCGAAGTTGCCGCACACAGTCGAGCAGGTAAGCTCGCGATTGTGGATCAACCCCGACAGTGGGCTCGTCAAGCATCAGCAGCTTTGGCTCATGTAGCAGGCCGCAGGCAAAATTGAGTCGCCGTTTCATACCACCCGAGAATGTTCGGGCAAGGCGATCTGCATTTGCTGTCAGACCAGAGCGATCCAGCGCGAACTCGATCCGCTGATCCAGTTTCTGCCCCTTGAGCCGGTACAGACGTCCGAAGAACGTTAGATTTTCATGAGCCGTTAAATCCGGATAAATCGCCAGTTCCTGCGGCACGACTCCAAGTTCAGCGGTGAGTGATTTTGACTTTCTGGTGACCGCCGCCCCGCGATAATGAAGTTGACCATCATCCGGTGTGAGCAATCCGGCGATGATCGACATTGTTGTTGTTTTGCCGGCTCCGTTTGGTCCGAGCAGACCCAGCACCTCTCCCGCACGAATATCAAAGCTGAGGTCGTTCACAGCCACGTGGCCGTTAAAACTCTTGCGAATTCGATCAACCTCAAGCAGATTCACAAATGGCTCCTGTGTCAGGCGACAGTGCCAGGAAATGGGGTGTGTTCAAACCGAGCCGCACACTATCTCATCGGAAAGCGCATTCGCTGACTGGAACGGACTATTCCGACCGGAGCAATCCTGCGGCTTAAAGTGGCGATGACGCCGCATTGCGCGGTTGCTCTGCCAGGCCAGATTACGCGGTCTCGTCCCTGGATTGGTGTTCGCGTTGGACCGGTTGAGCAACTCGCATCCTTCCTGGTGATTTATCGAAACGGTAGCATGGGCACACGCCGATGATTTGATCAGACGCGGCTGCGGAAGTCGCAGCGACAGTCGCCGACCAGTTGAATCAAAACAAATGGTGTCCCACACCACTATTGCCCGCCCGGAGTAGCTTCATCGCCATGACGCCTCGAACCACCCAACAATCTGTTTCAGCCGGGTCCTTTCAATTCAGCCGTCTGATCAATGGCCGCCCCCAGAAACGAAGTAGCCTTGTCGATGCAATGGAGACCGATGAGCTGAAAAACTCGACCTGGATGTTCGTCTCACCGCACGATGACGACCTTTGCATCGGTGCTGGCTTGCTGATGCAGGCGGCGGTGCACGCTGGTGTCGAGGTGCAGGTTGTCATCGTCACGGATGGTTGCCTGGGTTATTGCGGGTCTAAGCAAAAAGATGACATCATCGAGATTCGTCGTGATGAAACGCTGCGATCTTTTGAGGTACTTGGTATTCCGGACAGTCATGTCAACTTCCTCAATTTTCCTGACGGCGGACTGACCAGGTTCATCGGTCGCCGCCCTGCCGAAGATGGTGAGCCGTCCGTGGGCAATTACACCGGGCTTCAGAATGCTTTCACACATTCGCTGCGAGAGTTGCGACCCTCGCGAGTATTTGTTCCTACAAAGATGGACCTGCATCCGGACCACCAGATCACTCACAACGAGTTAATGATCAGCCTCTTTCATGCATCCGGAAAAATCTGGCCGGAGCTTGGGGATCCGCTCGACGTTCCCATGGTCCACGAGATGGCCGTGTACTGCGACTTTCCTGCAGATCCGAATCTTGAAATTGTCGGAGACAATTCGGCATTCGAGATCAAACTCGACAGCATCATGGCGTACGAATCACAATTGCAGATTGCAGAACTAGTCCAGCGAATCCGTGAAGACGGGCCGTATGAATATATTCGGGATGTCGAGTTTCAACTGTATTCACCGAGACGATACCGGTCGTTATTCTCACCACAGAATTAGTTCGGGTAAGAAGACGTCAGCAGTTGTGATCTGAAGGATTTAAGAAAAGCATGTCCGAATCGTTGCGTGGACATTTTCTGATCGCGGCAAAACACCTGCGTGACAGCAATTTCTTTAAGGCTGTCGTGCTGATGCTCGAGCACAACGAAGACGGCGCGATGGGCGTTGTGATCAACCATCCGATGGATGTCAGTGTCTCGTCGGCTCTGTCTAAGCATTTTGAAGAATCGAAAGCCGGCCAAAGTCTGCTCGCCGGTGGACCAGTCGAAGAAAACGCGCTCTTGATTCTGCATAATTCATTGGACTATGACCAGGAGCACGAGCCAGTTGTTCCCGGAGTCTTCGTCGGCACCAGTCCTGACGTCTTTGAAAAAGTCGTAGAGTCGTCGCTCCAGGATGAAGTGGCAAGCAGCGACTTTCAGTTCCGCATTTACGCCGGATATTCGGGGTGGGGCGAAGGACAGCTCGAACACGAAATGAGTCGTGGCGACTGGTTCTCCATTCCCGCCAGCGCCAAGCTGGTCTTCGACCAGGCCCCCTACGCCGTATGGGAAGCCGCAACGAAGCAGCTCTACGAACGGAAGCGAATATTTCCGAACCAGCCAACGAATCCGGAATGGAACTGACATCTGAGTAAAACTGACCAGATCGTCGTTCGACATGCCCGCGAAGACTGGCCCCCAGTTTTGCCGTCGCGATGTCCGCTCTAACAAGCTTGACCATCCGCATCAGACGCCATGGCTGGCATCGGCATCGTTTAAGACGGCTGGGTCTCGTTCCTCAATGACTCGCCGTTGCTCGGCAAGTGAAGCAAACACACAAATTGAAATGCCAGTCAGCATACCGCCCGCCCCAAGTGTTGCGGATTCGACCTCATTCATCCCGGCCAGAATGCCGCCTGCAGAAGATAACCCAGTGCCGATACCGGTGATGATCAACCAGCGGCCAGCAACTTGATTCGCAGAATACCATGTGTCGTCGTCTCTCATCGTCAGATTTGTTCGCAGGCCAAACCAGTTGTTGCGACCAACCTTAACGCAGGTAAAGCGGTATGCCGGACCCGACAAGCACGGCGAACGTCAGCAAATAAGTTGAGAGAAGAACGACTTGCCCCGCGTTCATTTCAGCCCCCTCGTTCATTTCAGCCCCCGCGCAGTGATGCTCAAGTATTGACGATCATCGCTCACGTGGTACAGGTCGGAAGGCTTCGAGTCGTCCTGAAGTCAGGTTGTTAAGATTCAGGTCGTACGGCGTCACGTGTCTTTGACCACCAAAGTTCTGCTGCAGAATGAACGCTCGAATGTCACCAACGGCATGCACAACGGCAGTGTGATTCGGCATACCCATAATCGTCCAATAGCCAGGCTCGTCAAATCGAGCCGTCGTGAACTGCAGAATGTCACCTGGCTGGATTTCATTAAGCGGGATGCGGTCTCCGAAGGTGTAACCTCTCGGTGGCTCAGCTCCGGCGGCTCGAAGTGCCTGGTCAGCGAGGTCCCAGCATTCACCTCGACCGACTCTGTTTCCAATGTTATCCGCGGCGAAGTTAACGACCTTACGTTGGAGTTCTGAGATCGGCCCTTGAGGAACGCGAGGAGCAGGCGTGTCTTTTCTACCTGCTTCTGCTTCGACAGCCTCGCGAACCGATTGATCCTGCCGTTGCTGCTCGCTCGTCGAACGAACATTTCGATTCCCGGACTTACTTCGACGAACCTTGCCGCCCGTACCTTTGATGGTCTCAGAGCCGGGAGCCAGCTTGATCTCTTTTTTACTACCGTCTTTACTCTCAGTTTTATCAGAGTCCGGTTTTCCGCCCTTGGCCGTTTCCTCTGGCTTCTTGTCTTTCAGGTATTCCGGGATCGGATCGGGCCGTTTTTCAAGCTGCACGGTTTCCGAGAAGTAAACTTTAGCACTGTCGAGCAATGTGATCTGAACAATGATTCCGACTCGATTTCTGTAATCAAGGCTCAGCAACGCACCGGCGTCAGTGTCAGTGGCCGTCGTAAAGCGACGGGCTTCAAAGGGACGCATCGCGATGCGTGCCCTGGCCCGCCCGGCAACCGCCCGGACCTTCTTATCCACAATTCCCTCGACACCTGGCTCCTTTTTCAGCATATCAAAGGCCATTTTTTCGACGGCGCGCAGGACTCCCTCGATTTCTGCATCTTTGACAGAGCGGCTGCTTTCTCGAACGACGATCAGCACCTGGCCAATCTTTTGTGGCCGGGCTACGCGGGCCGATTCGTGCACGGCCAGTTCCAAAGGCACTGAGGCCGATGCTGCTGAAGTCATCGTGAACAGAGCAATGGTTGCTCTAAACACGGCAATCAGATGTTTCCGTTCAAACACTGGTTGTTTCTCCAACAGAATTGCTCAAGGTCTAATCGCGTGATATTTAATTGTCATATGAACGTCGATTGTAACGTCACTCAATTGCTTCATGCGTTTCTCAGAAGATTGCGGACCGATTTCCAACGCAGTCTTCCGTGTAACACAGATGTATGGCTGGTCGCCATCAATTATCGTCTCAGAGGGAATCTGTGCGGATCTGGCAAATGCCTTGTGGTGAAACGGGTTTCAATACTCAGCATCAACAGAAAAAATAAGTAGTTTTGCCGTGAACGAGGCCTATATGAGATCCGAAATGCGTAAACTTCCGTGGCAGTGTGGCGATCAGACTCTCCAGCTCGGCGGATTTCCGTTGATCATGGGGATCGTCAACGTCACCCCGGACAGCTTTTCCGACGGTGGAAATTTTCTGGAGCGGAATGCGGCTGTTGATCACGCGTTGAAACTCGCCGACAACGGCGCGGACATTCTGGACATCGGCGGCGAGTCCACGCGTCCCAACGCCGAAAGAGTTTCAGTCGCCGAAGAACTTCGCCGAGTTGTTGATGTTGTCGCTCAGGTTCGACAGGCAACTGACCGGCTGATCTCGATTGACACAACAAAAGCGGAGGTTGCCAGACAGGCACTCGCCGCCGGAGCGAACATCGTCAACGACATCTCAGGTCTGACCTTCGAACCAGGAATCGTCGATGTCTGTGCCGAGTCCGACTGCGGCGTGATCTGCATGCATATTCTGGGCACGCCACAAACTATGCAGGGCGATCCGCATTACGAAAACGTAGTTTCCGACGTCTGCGATTTTCTTTCGACTCGTCTCGCCGCGCTGGAACGATCCGGTATCGCGCGTGACCGAGTTATCACTGATCCGGGGATCGGATTCGGGAAGACCGCGCAACACAATGTCGATCTACTTTCAAACATCGGCGTCCTGCGCGAACTCAATCGCCCCGTCCTGATCGGGCACTCCCGTAAACGCTTCCTCGCCAAGGTCCTCGGCCGCCCGGTCGAAGAACGTACGTTCGGCACAATCGGAGTCGCTATCGCCGTCGCCGCACAAGGTGCCGACATGATTCGAGTTCACGACGTCCGCGAAACACGCGACGCCCTGCTCGCCTGGCATGCGATCGTCAACTCGTGAGAAAATTCCGCAAACCGGTCAACTGAAAACGCTCAAAACTTACGACGTATTCGACACGATGTAATCCGCCCTGCAAGACTGCGAGAAAACACAAGAACGCCTTTCCTGCAATTTACGTCTCACTCCCATGCGTCAATTTCATTCTGCAGTGTTGCTGACTCACCGATGCGACAATCGTCCCGACATTGACATGTGATGGAACTCAGTTCGTTTTAGGCGATATATAACCAGTCGCTGTGTTTAGGAATGTGGCAAAACTCGATGCAGCGATTCAGTGCAGCCAGACGAGCGTCGTTCCGAATGAGCCACTGATCTGCGTCAGCGACTTCTGATCCGAGGGGCTGGTCGAGTAACATCGACGGCTGACCCGCTTATTCGCTTTCAGGAACGTACGATATGCGATGCTCGACACTTCTCGGCATTAGCTGGCTCGTTTTGTGGAACGCTTCCGAGTTATCGGCCGCGGTCGATTACCTCGCCGAAGTGAAGCCGCTGCTGCTCAAACATTGTACGGCGTGTCATGGTCCTGTTCGGCAGAAGGGTGGGTTGCGGCTCGACACGGCCACTGCGATTACGACCGGTGGCGAAAGCGGTACTGCAGTTTCGACGACTGCTCCGATGGAAAGCCTGCTGCTTGGTGTGTTGACGGGAGACGCCGGATTCAGGATGCCGCCGGATGGTGAAGGCGAACGCCTGTCGGAAGCCGAAGTCGCGATTATTACTGCATGGGTCAAAGAAGGGGCGCATGCACCAGCCAACGAAGAAGCGCTGGCCGATCCAAAGGAATACTGGTCGTATCAGCCATTCGTGCGTCCGCAGGTTTCACATGGCGCTGAGGACTCATGGAGCTACAGTTCGGTAGACAGGTTCATCCGCCAGAAACACTCAGAGCTGAAGCTTCAACCAGTTGGTGACGCTTCTCCTGCCGTGTTGCTGCGGCGAGTATTTCTGGATCTGATTGGCCTGCCGCCAACTCGGGAAGAGCTCCACGCGTTTCTGGCAGACCCGTCAGAAGAAAACTACGCCGCAACCGTCGATGGCCTGCTGTCACGACCCCAGTACGGCGAACGCTGGGGACGCCACTGGATGGACGTCTGGCGATACAGCGACTGGTACGGTCGCCGAGCCAGCAACGAAATGCGTTACAGTCAGCGGCACATCTGGAAGTGGCGAAACTGGATCATCGAATCATTGAACGAGGACAAGGGCTACGACCAGATGGTGCGTGAAATGCTCGCTGCCGACGAGGTTGCACCGACCGACACAAACACGCTGCGAGCAACAGGGTTTCTCGGCCGCAACTGGTACAAGTTCGACCGTAACGTCTGGTTGTTCGAAACCGTCGAGCAGACAAGTCAGGCTTTTCTGGGGCTGACGCTTCGTTGCTGCCGATGTCATGACCACAAGTACGATCCCATTTCACAGTTGGACTACTACCGCTTCCGAGCCTTCTTCGAGCCACACGATGTTCGCACCGATCCGCTGTCAGCCGGCAGCGGCGTGATCAAGGACCAAACGCTCGGCGAGTTCCCTGTCGATGGTTTATCGCGAATTTATGACAAAACGATCGATGCGACGACCTGGCTGTTTGAACGCGGCAACGATCGATCCCCAGACAAGTCTCAACCAATCAGTCCGGCTGTCCCGGAATCGCTCGGTGGCGAGTTGCGTGAGATCCGTCCCGTTCGGTTACCCGCCGTCGCCTGGTATCCCGCTTTGCAGAGTGGCTACATACAGAGCTTGATTGACGTAGCGGAAGCCGAAGTTGTCACTGCCGAATCTCAACTTAAGAAGGTTCGAGGAGAACTAAAACTTGCCACTGACAAACAGCATACTGCTATCGCCATAGCAGTATCGGAGAAGACTGCCGAATCCAAAACTACAACTACTGTCGACGAGCCGTTTCTGCGCGACGACTTCGCAGCGATGCAGCCTGATACATGGAAAACACTAAACGGAAACTGGAAATACGAGGACGGGCATCTTACGCAGAAGTCGGTCACCAGTTTTGCAACGATCATCACCACGAAGAACCACCCCAGAGATTTTCAAGCAAGAGTTCGATACCGAACGCTTTCGCCCGGTGGTTACCGATCTGTCGGGTTCAGTTTTGACTTCGTCGACAAGGGCAACTCGCAGGACGTTTACACGAGCACCGGGGACACTCGTCAGAGTATTCAGGCATTTCATCGAGTGGGAGGCAAACAGCTTTACCCGCGAGCAGGAATTATTCCTGTTAAGCTGAAGGTTGGTGACGAAACGCTAGTCGAAGTGACGGTGCGAGGACCGCTGCTGAACATCCGGCTCAACGGCGACCTGAAACTCGAATACGTGATGCCCGAGGCTCGGCGAGACGGAAAATTTGCCTTGTGGGTCCACAACGGTGCGGCCGAGTTTCTAGAGCTGGATATTCTGGAACTGCGAGAAAGCATCGATGACCTGCGGCGGAAGCAACTCGAAGCCGAGCACGCGGTCGCCGTTCAGGAACGACGAATTTCGTTGTCCAGATTACAGCTTGAGTCGCTACGGGCTCGAATCAAGGCGGAGCAAGCTCAGCATTCGCAACCACCAGCTGATAATCTGAAAGCACTGGCTGGTTTGGCGACTGCTGCAGAACGCAGGGTTGCGGTTGCGCAAGCTGAAATCGCAGTGCTGATCGCAGAGCAACAAGTTGACCTGGTGAACAAAACGCGAAGCCGTGCTACGTCAAAAGCAGACGCAGAACTGCCGGACGAATCAGCGGCTGAAATTAAAATCGCCGAGGCAAAGAAACAATTAGCTACCGCCGTCGATGCGGCAAAACTCAAAGAAGCGAAGTACGAACCGATTGGGTCGACGTACCCGAAAACCAGCACAGGACGCCGCACCGCTTTGGCTGCCTGGATTACAGACCCTCAAAACCCACGCACGGCGAGAGTCGCCGCCAACCACATCTGGCTGCGGCATTTCGGTGAAGCCATTGTTCCGTCTGTCGAGAACTTCGGCCTGAATGGGAAGCAGCCGTCGCACCCGGAATTACTCGACTGGCTGGCTTCGGAACTTGTCGAAAATGATTGGTCGATGAAACATCTCCACCGCCAGATCGTTCTTTCACGAACCTACCGACTGAGTTCCGCCACAGCGGAGACTTCTTCAAATCGTGATGCCGATCCCGATAATCTGTTTCTCTGGCGAGCAAACTCGCGACGCATGGAAGCAGAAGTGATCCGGGATTGCATTCTGGCCTCGGCAGGCAAACTCGATCTGACCCGAGGAGGGCCGGACATCCCTCACACCGCAGGCGCGAAGTCGCTCAGACGCAGCTTGTACTTTCGCATCACACCAGACGATCGCATGAAGTTTCTGGAATTATTCGACGTCGCAAATCCCAACGCGTGTTACCGCCGTAGCGACAGCGTAGTGCCGCAGCAGGCGCTCGCGCTGAGCAACAGTGCTTTACCGCTTGAAATGTCCCGAACCCTGGCGAGACAGCTTGTTAAAGCAACCGCTAATGAAGACGGCCACGTTGCGATTCAGCAATTCATCGCGGCCTCGTTTGAACAAACGATGTCCCGCCAGCCAACGACGGCGGAATTCAGGTTCTGTCGGCAGTTCCTGGATCGGCAGACTCAGGTACTGGCCTCTGCGAAACTTACCGCTTTCCCTGGGGAGACTCTCGCAAAAGTTCCTCCGTCGACGGACAATGAATTGAGGGCCAAAGAAAATTTGATTCACGTTCTGTATTGCCACAACGATTTCGTCACGATCCGATAGCACAAAGTTCACTCGACAAATCTAAATACGCAGCTCAACCGAGACCTGATCATGACCAGCCAGTTCCCCTGCGGCCGCGTATCCCGGCGAGAATTCCTCGGAAATTGCGGAACGGGAGTCACTGGTCTGGCTTTGGGAGCTATGCTCGCACAGGATCAGACTCGAGGTGCTGATTCACAACCGCTGCCGAGTGACCTCCCGAAGATCGCTCCGAAAGCGAAGAGCGTCATCTGGTACTTCATGCTTGGAGGAACCAGCCATATGGAGAGCTTCGATCCAAAACCGAAGCTCAACGAATTTGCCGGCAAGACGGTCGACGAGTCGCCATTTGGGAAGTCCGTACTCGAGTCTGAGTTTTATCGAAAGAACGTTCGAGACTTTGCCGGGACGCCGCGAGCTTTGATGGCGAAGCTTTATCCTCTGCAGAAGAGTTTTCAAAAACGCGGTGAGAGCGGTATCGAAATCAGCGACTGGTGGCCACACGTCGGAAGCTGCATCGATGACTTGTCTGTCGTGCGGTCCATGTGGACGACAGACAACGATCACGCAGCTCAGCTTCAGTTTCATACGGGACGACATATCTTCGACGGATTCTATCCTTCAATCGGATCCTGGGTGCACTATGGGCTGGGGTCGCTGAACAACAACCTGCCCAGCTTTGTGGTCATGGGGCCACCACCAGGAGATTGCTGCGGTGGAAAGGGCGCCCACGACGGCAGCTATCTGGGCCCGGAACATTCCGGAGTGCGGCTCAATGTTCAACCTGACAAAGCGCTGCCGTTTGGCTCGCCCGGACCGGAAGTCTTCGTTGAAGAACGACGCGGACAGCTTGACCTGCTGCAGCAACTGTCCGCCGAAACCGCACTCAACTACCCCGGCGATGCGACGCTGCGAGCACGGATCAAGTCTTACGAATTGGCATTCCGAATGCAGATGGCCGTTCCCGAAGTCGTGAATCTTAAACGCGAGACCTCGGCCACGCAGGAACTGTACGGCCTGAACGACGCCGCCACCAAGACGGTCGGTCGACAGAGCCTTGTGGCGCGAAGGCTGGTTGAACGCGGCGTGCGTTTCGTGCAAATCTACGACGACGGCTGGGATGCTCACAGTAAGCTGATCGCCAATCACACGACCCGTTCAAAAGCCGTCGACAAGCCAATCGCCGGTTTACTGAAAGACCTTAAACAGCGGGGTTTGCTCGACGAGACACTCGTCGTGTGGGGAACAGAGTTCGGCAGAACGCCTGGGGCCGAGAAATCCGACGGGCGAGACCATCACCCATACGGATTTTCGATCTGGATGGCGGGCGGCGGAATCAAGGGTGGTACGGTGCACGGAGCCACCGATGAAATTGGATTCCACGCAGTCGAAGATCGACATTACGTGACCGATGCGCACGCCACCGTGCTGCACCAACTCGGACTGAACCCTCGCGATCTGGAAATTCCCGAACGCAAGCGACTGGATATCGACTTTGGAAAACCCATTGACGCAATCATCGCCTGATTACTCCTCACCAGGTCGGAATGAAGAACCCCGCGAAGGGCAAAGACCCAAAATTTAGCGTGCCGCAGAGTTTTGGATTTCCCTACACGGAATTCCCGTAGCTTCGCAAAGTTTCAGACGAGGGTTGGAACTTCGTAGCCTGACCGGTATTGCCGTTTAAGAAACTCGTTGGCCGCCGCCGAGTTTTCCCCAACGAAGACTTCTTTCTCGACATCGACATGCAGCATCGGGCTGAGTTTGATCTGAGAGCTGGCGATGTCAATTCCGTGACCTGCCAGATGTTTCTCTGTTTCACCGAGCAGGCCGCTCCACACACCGCGGTCGCCGTTAACTTCTTTCGCTGATTCGTGAGTGAATGTGTCGCCAGCTCGGAACGCAATGTTAGCAAGATTGCACCAGCCAGTTGAAAGGTGCCCGACTTTAACTTCGGTGTTAAGTGACGACGCATTTCGCGAGCGAACAGCGTCGATAAAATTTGCCTGATGTCGGCCGTTGCCACCCTTCCCTTTGAAGGATTTGATCTTCTTTCCGTCTTCATCAAATGCCGCGCCACTGCCACGTTGCCCCTCGAAACGGCCGCCTTCACAGTAGGCGATGTATCCACTACCCGGCCCAGGATGCCTGGCTGAACCACGTTTACCTGGTGCTTCGGTCAGGTTACTCAGGCCGATCACAACAGGAATTGATCCAGTGTCAAAGTAAACAAAATGGACGTTGGGCGTGTCACCAGCATCGTCCCACGCAACTCGACCGCCACCGCCGAAGATTCGCCTGGGCAAGGCAACTTTGTCCTGGAACACGTTATTCCGCAGATCGTCCAGAACATGCACACCCCAGTTGCCCATTTCACCCGAACCGGTGTTCCAGTCCCAGTGCCAGTCATACTGAAGCTTATTCCGGTAGATCGGTTGCTCCTGGGCTGGCCCGAGCCATAAATCGTAGTTGATCCTGGAGTCAATCTTCAGGGGTGTCGACGTCTTGCCGATTGCTCCTCGCACGCCGTAGCGGTTGACTCGAGCAGAAAGGATTTCGCCAACTGCCTTATCCTCATGCAGGAACTTTTTGATTTCAGCCTGCATCGGGTCGGACCGTTGCTGAGTACCGACCTGGCAAATGCGATTGTGCTTTCGAGCGGCAGCAACGGTTTGCTGACCTTCCCATTGACTATGCGAGAGCGGCTTTTCGACATAGACGTCTTTGCCAGCTTCCATTGCCCAGATTGCGGCCAGGCAATGCCAGTGGTTGCATGTTGCAACGACGACCGCATCAACTCCGTCATCGTCCAGAAGGTCTCGCAGATCGGCATACCCTTTTGCTTTGGGATATCGTTTTTTTGTTGCTGCGACCCGGCCGCCATCCGGATCGCACAATGCCGTAATCTTCACACCGGCGATTCTGTTAAACATCCCCATCAACTGGTTAGCTCGTCCGCCACAACTGATGAATCCCAGATTAATTTCTTCATTTGGGCTCGCCGCAAATGAGCGGTGCGATGATGTGGCCAGAAACACTCCGGCTGCAATTCCGGATTGAATAAACTGGCGGCGAGTCGATTGAGTCATGGCACTATGTCCCATTCAAAAGCGTGAATCTCTGAGATGATGAAATTTGCGAGCGGAAAAATGATACCAGCTTGCGGTCAGAATCTGCACCGATCAGCGATTTCGATTACGGACCACGATCCACGACTTGTCGAGGTCCGAACCGTTCGCCACCAATGTTACATGCGTTGGCACGACTACTGGCAAACAAGTAACTTGCGCTAACTTTTAAATACTTCCACGAAGACGCAATGAGATT
>JACLAC010022727.1_pt1 | contig 36715 bp, 21 predicted proteins | sample 8027881 | NCBI WGS metagenome assembly JACLAC01 (sample SAMN15725517, study PRJNA655200) | protist metagenome | isolation source: fluorescence activated cell sorting (FACS) single amplified genomes of... | place: Spain: Blaines Bay Microbial Observatory, Mediterranean Sea | collected 2016-01-19 | reverse complement strand
CGAAGAAATTGCGGGAGCTGCGGCGGTCATGCGGCAACGCGCGACTCGTATAGAATGCCAGTCCAGGGGATTGCTTGACACCTGTGGGACCGGCGGCGACAAACTGAACACTTTCAACATCAGCACGGCAACGGCCTTTGTCGCTGCGGCGGCAGGCGTTCCGGTGGCTAAACATGGAAACCGGAGCGTGTCGAGTTCGAGCGGTTCTGCAGACGTTCTCGAGGCACTAGGGATCAATCTGCAACTTTCGCCCGAACAGGTCGGGAAGTGCATCGACGAAATTGGTATCGGCTTCTGCTTTGCGCCGCTACTGCATTCAGCTATGAAGAATGTCGTTCCAGTCCGTAAGGCTTTGGGGATTCGAACAATTTTTAATCTACTCGGGCCGCTGACAAATCCGGCTGGGGCTCAATTCCAATTGCTTGGCGCGAACCGAAAACACTTCGCGGAAAAACTCGCGACGGCGTTGTTTGAACTTGGTTGCAATCGTGCTTTGGTGGTGTGTGGAAACGACGAACTTGACGAGATCAGCCTTTGGGGCCAAACGGTAGTGTTTGACGTTTCACGTGACGGCGTCGTCGAGCGATCATGGTCGGCTAGTGACTTTGGGCTTTCCGAATGCAGCATAGATGAACTGGTCGTCGATGGAGCAGCCGAAAGCGCTCACCGAATTCGACAAATTCTTGACGGTACCCAGGGAGCCTCGCGAGACATTGTCGTCGCCAACGCAGCCGCATCATTGGTCGCGGCAGGTAAAGCAACCAGCCCAGCAGAGGCCGCAACACTTGCTGCGGAAGCAATCGACAACGGCAAAGCAAAGACAGTGGTCGAACGATTGGCGGAAACCACGAATTCGATGTAGTAGAGCTAAGTGGTGTGGATCGCGTTTGGACGCTCACAGTTTATTCAGGAGTAAACGTTGTGATTATTTTTTCTTGCTCAAAATCGTCAGTAACATTGTTGAGTGTTCTTTGCCTGGCTTGGTTGTCGTCTCCGGTCAACGAATCCTTCGCGGACGAAGCGGAAACCAGCAAACCAGACTTCAAGAAATGGGAAGCTTCGATTCAGAAGTTTGAATCGCAGGACAAACAGATGCCTCAGCCAACAGGGGCGAATTTGTTTGTGGGAAGTTCGAGCATTCGAATGTGGAAACTCGATCAATCGTTTCCGATGTTCAAAACGATTAATCGAGGTTTTGGCGGATCAGAGATCGCGGACTCGATTCACTTCGCTGATAGAATCATTCTTAAATACCAACCGGTACTCATCCTTCTTTACGCCGGAGACAACGATATCTCACGTGGCAAATCGGCTAAAATCGTAACCGCGGATTTTCAGAAGTTTGTCAGTGTTGTTCGGAAGAAACTGCCAGCGACCAGGATCGCCTTCATTGCAATTAAACCAAGCATCAAACGGTGGAATCTGGCTGATGAAATCCGCGTAGCCAACAAAGCAATTGCTGCAATTTGTACCGCAGACGAGAAGATGGACTATGTCGATATCTTCAAGCCGATGCTCGGAAAAGATGGCAAACCCATGCCAGAATTGTTCCTCAAGGACGGCCTGCATCTGAATGAGCAAGGCTACAAAATCTGGGCTAAGGCGATACAGCCACTGTTGAAGTGACAAAGCTTTGTGTCGAAGTCTCAACGCATTCGAATCGCTCTGCTATTTTTGCTTTTGTCCCGTGTGTTTGCGAAACGTGCTCCGTCTTTCCTGTCGCCGAACGAACAGCGACATTGACCGAGTCTTAAGCGGGTAGCTGTGTCCTGGTGGTAGACTCTTCGGGCGTCTCGTTGGGTAGAATGTGTCGAGTTCGCATTGCCAGTAGCAACCTTCGTCGAGTGGCGGCAATCTGAATTGAATGTCGTCCTCGCTGGCGCTCATGAGGAGCAGCACCGTGTTGCCTTCCAGCGGTTCACCACTGGAATCAAACTCTTCAACCATCCGCCCGTCGAGAAGCATGCCCACGCAACGTGCGAACCCCGCTTCCCAGTCGGCACTGGTCATAGGCTCGCCAGCGGGCGTCAGCCAGTGAATGTCGCGGTCTTCAGTTTCACCATGCATTGACGGTTTAAAGAACGTTTGTCGGTGAAAAACTGGATTCTCGCGCCAGAGCTGAATGGTTCGCCGAACGAACTTCTGAAAGGCTTGTCGCTCGGGTTGGAGATTCCAGTCGACCCAGCTGATTTCGTTGTCCTGGCAGTAGGCGTTGTTATTACCTCCCTGGGTACGACCGAATTCGTCACCTGCCAACAACATTGGAACGCCCTGCGAAAAGAATAGTGTCGTCAGGAAATTTCGCCGCTGCCTGTCCCGCAAGTGATTGATGTCTTTATTCGGTGTCTCGCCTTCGAAGCCACTGTTCCAACTGCGGTTGTGATCGTCCCCGCTGTTTTCGAGATTTGCTTCGTTGTGCTTCTGGTTGTAGCTGACCAGATCTTTGAGCGTGAATCCGTCGTGCGAAGTGACAAAGTTGATGCTTGCCAGAGGGCTGCGACCGTTGTGCTGAAATACGTCACTGCTGCCACAGATTCTTGTCGCGAAGTCGCGAAGTTTTCCGTGATCACCTCGCCAGAATTCGCGGACGGTGTCACGGTACTGGCCGTTCCATTCTTTCCAGTGTCCTGGAAAGTTTCCGAGGTCGTAGCTGCCCACCGCGTCCCACGGTTCCGCGATCATCTTTACCTGTGAAAGAACGGGATCCTGCTGCACTGCATCAAAAAACGCGGCGCCGGGATCAAAGTCGCGAGGTTCTCGGCCCAGTACTGACGCGAGATCAAATCGAAAACCGTCGACGTGCATTTCCTGCAGCCAGTAGCGCAGGCTGTCCATCATCAGTTGCAGCGAGAACGAGTCGTTGACGTTCCACGAATTTCCGCAGCCGGAAAAGTTGTCGTAGTAACGGTGGTTGCCGGCGAGCCTGTAGTAGCTTGAATTGTCGATACCTCGAAAACTCAGCGTCGGCCCCATCTCGCTGCCTTCACCAGTGTGGTTGTAGACGACGTCCAGAATGACCTCGAGGCCGTGCTTGTGCAGCGTTTTGACCATTCTTTTGAACTCGCGCACCGTTTCCTGCGGCGAATCCGCCGACGAGTACGTCATCTCAGGTGCGAAGAATCCCAGCGAGCTGTAGCCCCAGAAGTTCGTCTGCCCTCGTTCGACGAGAAACTGATCCTTCGCAAAATGGTGAACCGGCATCAGCTCGACCGATGTCACGCCGAGCTTCAAGAGATGCCTAATGACCGCCGGCGAGCAGAGTCCTGCGTAAGTGCCTCGCCTTGAAGTTGCGACCTTCGGGTTGAGCCTGGTGAGACCTCGAACGTTGGCCTCGTATATGAGCATCTTATTCCACGGTACGTTGGGCCGGACGTCGTCGCCCCAGACGAAGGCATCGTTGATGACGGCTCCCAGCGGCGCGACGGCGGCGCTGTCGCGTTTGTCGAACGACATGTCTGACTCACCGACCGAATATCCAAACAGTGAGTCATCCCAGGTGATGTCACGACCAAGAGCCTTTGCGTATGGGTCGAGCAGCACTTTGTTCCGGTTGAAGCGTTGCCCGGCAACTGGATCGTATGGCCCGTCAACGCGGAATCCGTAAAGCTGCCCAGGTCGAATATCTGGAAGATATCCGTGCCAGACGAATCCTGTCCCTCGCTTGAGCGGTACGGTGACAGACTCTTTTGTCGACGCTCGATCCTCGAAAAGGCAAAGATCGACGGCGGTCGCGTTTCGCGAATAGAGGGCAAAGTTGACGCCCGTGCCGTCCCAGGTCGCACCCATTGGGTAAGGACGCCCAGGCCAGATTCGCATTGTTGGTTCCATCAGTCTTCTTATCGGGACGAACGTTGCTGTGGATCGCATCCTTGGCGTACGCTGTTTCCCATTGGGCAAGTGGATCGCATGTATTTCTTTGTGAACTCTTTCGATTCTTTCGAAAAATGCTGTTTCACCTCAAAAAGTCGGCGAATTCGAACGGTTCCGGCAATCCGAGGCAAGGTCAGCTCAACAAGTGCCCGGGGCGACGGTCTGCCGCGTGAAACTTCTGCAAGCCAATGAGGGTAACAGTCCAGCACCTGCCAAATGTCAGAAACGTGACATAGTCTTTAATTGGCCCTGCAGGGGGGCACCAACTGTCAAACAGGAAACAAAGTGTCGGAAGACGTGCAGCTTGTTCAGCAATGCCTGTCCGGGGATGAGCTGTCGATGCGCGCGTTTCTCAGCAAGTATCAGGGATTGGTGTTTTCACTCTGCCTTCGAATGCTCGGGCATCGCGAAGACGCGGAAGACGTCGCGCAGGACTCGCTGGTTCGAGTTTTCCGGAACCTCGAAAAATGGGATCAACAAAGGCCGATCAAACCATGGCTGCTGACGATCGCTGCTAACCGATGTCGGACCGCGTTGGAAAAGAGATCGAAGCTGCCGTCGCAGAACGACATGGCCATCGATCTTGCTTCCGAGCGACGCGAACACTCAAAAAATGCGCAGGAGCAACTCGACATCGGCGAAGAGTTGGAACTGGCTCTCGGCGAACTCAGGGACGACTACCGAACGTGCTTCGTGATGTATCACCAGGAAGAATTGAGCTACCAGGAGATTGGCGAAGTCCTTGGCTGCCCTCAGGGCACGATCAAGACATGGCTGCACAGAACACGTGCTCAGTTGGCGAAACGGCTGCAGGACCGTGGCGTCGTGGCGGACCCGTCGATGTTGGAAGCAACGTGAACTGCAACGTCAGCAAGATAAAATCGATCTGAGAAAATCGAGTTAAAACATGCTGCGGCACAAGCGGCATACGAAGTGAGGAGCGGATATGAACTGCCAGGAAATTCGTGAAGAACTGAATGGTGCGTTGGATAATCAACGTAGCATCACCAGCCAGACGAACGACCCTCGACATGCCGAAGTGCTGTTGCATGTCGAGTCATGTTCAGACTGCCGTCTGCACTATGAAGAGCATCTATTGATTGCAACGGTGTTGGCAGCATGGGCTCCGCAACGAACGACCGTGGATTTGACAGATCGAGTCCTCGACGTAGTTCGCCGAGAGGGCCTTGTCTCGTCAAACGAATCGGCTGTCACTGAAGCTTTCACTGGTACGAAGCTGGGCAATGCAGATCTGCAAGAGGGCAGGTTGGAATCTGATGCTGACGTCGTGGTCCGCTCTGGTCCTGATGAAACATTGCCGCAAGGCCGAAAAATCTGGCCGACCATCGTCACCGTCGCGTTGGTGCTGATGGCGGTCGCGATCGTTTTTCGAGAGCAACCCGGAACCATCGCGGTTAATGATCATCTTCAAGAACAAGTGGTGCCTGAGCAACCGGCTGAGCTTTTTCAGCAACCACAGGATCAGGTTGCTGATATCAGTCACCTGGTGGCGGATGCTCGGTCTGCATGGCAGGGCATCACGAGTCGAGTTTCACATCAGGCCAGCGGCTTCAGCGTGTTCGTGCCGGATTTGAAGCACGAGCTGGGGATTCCCGACGCCCCGAATCCGGCTGTTGATTCGAGTGACGCAAGTGACGATGTTGTGCCACAAAAATCCTCGGAGCCATCAACCGTTGAAAAAGCGTTCGAGTTTTTGTTCAAGGACGGCGATTTGTCGGGCACACTTACGATCCCGGTAACGGTGGTGTGCTCCAACACGCCCATTCGAGTCAACGCGACCCTGTCCGGTTATGGATCGCAGAGAAAATCAGCGAGTACTACGAAATGGTTCATTTAAAATTAAATCCGCGATCTTGGCGTCACCAGGTCGGAACCGCTGTCATACTGATCTCTAGGCGAGTGTCGGTCTCGACAATTGCAATTGTGCTTTTTGCATGCGGTTGGCAGTCAATCGCCGCAGCGCGAGACCTGTTCCAGTTCGTAGACCAGGAAGCTGTCGCCTGTCTGCACACTCGGCAATTGGACGTTCAGTGGCAACGGTTGTGCGATTCTGAGTTCGGCACTCGGTTGAAACGTTCATCCTTCTTTCAGGACTGGATCAACAGTCCCGATTATCAGCAGCTTGGACTCGTCAAAGTTGCCGTTCAGGCTGCATCAGGTAAACCGCTGGAGCAGTCACGGCAAGAACTGTTCAGCGAGGATGTGGTTCTGGCGTGGTATCACACACCTGGTACCAAAGCTGACCTTGCACGGAATTGTGTGCTGCTGATTGAGGTCGAAAGTCCGGCCGCGGCAAAATCGGCACTGGCCGCATGGAACGTCCTGGAACGACAACGTACGGAGGCTCACAAGTATCGTGGAGTTGACTACACACATTCGGTCAAGGCCAGTGCCGACGAAAATGCGAAAGGCTTCTGGTATGCGATTCTCGGTGATGTGCTGGTCATGTCGATTCGCGAAGACCGGATTCAGCGTACGATCGAGCTAGCGACCGAGACGACAGATGACTCGGAGCAGCCCAGCAAAGCTACCGACAAAACTGCAGGGCATCCTGAATGCCTGGCGGTCTACGAGCCCTTCAGTAATGCGTTTGCGCGGCGGCACGAATCGGAACTGGCAGCAGTCTATGTGAATCCTCGAGTTCTAATCAGCGAACTCGGCCGAGCAAACAAATATTTTTCTACTGTTAAGGCGACTCTGGCTCGCTGTCAGTGGCTTACTTTGAGCCTGACAAACAATGAGTCAATAGAACTCGATCTGCTGGCAGATTACGACAGCAATGGCACACCTGATTGGTGGCAGGACTGGTTACAGGTTGCGAAGTCGGCGCGACCGTCTTTCAAGTCGCTTTCGGCTGACTCGCTGTTTTCCATGAGCGGACAGGTTGCCTCACCAAGTATCGCAAAGTTGATTCTGGCTTCATTGAAAACGCAGTCGAATTTATCGAAAGATCTGATTCAGGCAAGACGAGTCGCTCAGGGATTGTTGCTCGGACTTGACCCGGTGGCCGACGTCCTGCCAGCGATCGGGCCTTCATGGGTATTCAGTGTTCAGTCTCGAGATCCAGAAGTCTCCACGTCGTTCCCTGTCGATTCGTTATTCGCGATCGATGTTAAAACAGAGGCCACTGAAGATTCACCAGAGAACGGCGGAACAAGCGTGTCCGCTGAAGCTGCTCTGGACAGCTCGCTTCGATCTGGTCTGGGAGTTCTGGCCGGCGTTCACAACGTGCACGCAATTGGGCAAAAAGTTTCAATCGTCAAAGAACGGAAAGTTGGCGCAGCGACAATTTATTTTGCGGACCCGGTGGCGTTCTTTCAGCCAGCGTTTGTCATTTCGAACGGAAAGTTAGTTCTCGCAACGTCACCTGATCTGTGCGAAACATTTCTAGCGTTGACTGCGAATGGCCAAACATCAACAGTAAGCAGATCCGGTAATCTCCAGAGCGTAGTAGCGAGTTCGGTTGCGATGCGCCAGATGCTTGCTGATCAGAGAGAATGGTTCATTCGACAGGCGCGGCGAGACAAGGTTTCTGAAGCCGATGCTGAGCGTCGATTGAAAGAACTCGAACAGTTTCTACAGTTGCTCGACCGGGCCTGGATGACGGCCAGCTTAGATTCCAGAACGCTGCGAGTTTCGGCAGGCATTCAGGCTGCAGCCTCAGAGCGTCCTGGCGTAGTAAAGTAAGAAGTCTGGAATTTGGCGGTGGATGGACTAGTCTTCGCGAACTTCTTCTTTTCGACCACGTAACGCTCGAATCAGCCGTCGATGTCACTTCTGAATCCCGCACTGATTTTTGGTCTCGTCTGCGCCGCCATTCCAGTTGTGCTGCACCTGATGATGCGCGCTAAGCCAAAGAAACTTCTCTTCCCTGCGTTACGTCTAATTCAGAAACGCCGTCGGCAGAACGTTCGCCGTATTCGGCTTCGGCATCTTTGGCTGTTATTGTTACGAGTGTTAGTGCTGGCAATCCTTGTTGCTGCCCTCATGAGACCGTCGCTGCCAGCCGCGCAGTACGGCTTGAATCTAAAGGAAACGGTAACACTTCTGATCATCATTGCGACAGCCATGGCGACCTATTTACTGATCATGGCTCGTTGGCGTAAGCAGGGTGTTGCGAATCACGTCATCGCTTCTCGACGAACATCGCTGCGGGGAGCTGTTAGCCTTGCCGGACTTCTTTTGTGTTTGCTGTTGATCGGGTGGCCCTATCAACAGCGAGTTGCCGCCGCAATTACTGAGCCTTTGCCGGAAGTTTCGCCGGACATCCCAGTTGCTGCCGTATTCCTGTTTGATACTTCTCAAAGTATGGAGTATCGGCAGGAAGGAATGACTCGACTGGACATTGTTAAAGAACTCGCCAACAAGCACTTGTCGACGCTACCTCGTCAGAGTCGCATCGCCATCGCCGACTCGTCCGGCACGTTACCTGCACTCTTTCAGGCAGACATTGTTGGAGCGAAGAAACGAATCGATTCACTCGAAACATCTCCGATGTTTGTTCCATTGAATGATCGTCTGCGATCCGCGTTGCGGCTTCAGGAAGACGATCGCAAACGAATCATGTCCTCGGGTGGTGGCAACGAGGCAGAAATTGAGACTGACCGGTTGATCCGTGAAGTCTATATTTTTACCGATCTTTCCCGATCGGCATGGACGGAAGCGTCGGGAAAACTACTTCGTCAAGAACTTGAACGATTGCCCTGGGCCAGCGTCTACCTGATCGATGCAGGAGTAAAAGAGCCTCGCAACGTAGCTCTGACCGGCCTGCAACTGTCGGATGAAGAAGTGTCGAGTGATGGTGAGTTCGTCATAGAGGCGTCGCTGGTTTCACAGGGCTTCGATGGTCAGGAAGTCACGGTCGAGTTTTACACGCACGGATTGAATGACGAACCTGTCGAACGAGGTCAGTTGGCGGTCACTCTGAAGAAAGGAATTCCGCAACCTCTGCAATTTGCGGCTGACACCGCTGGCGAAAAGATTATTCGTGGCGAATTGCGACTGGTGACAAGTGACCCACTCGCGGCTGATAATCAGCTCTTTCTAACCGTTGGCACGCGACCGCAGCTTCGGGTGTTGTTGATTGCGCCTGCTCGCGACGTCGCGAGAGAAAACGTCGAGGCCGGCCCCGGGTTCGAATTATTCAACCTGCTGACGGCCTTGGGAGCCAAGGTGAATTTTCTGCCAGCACACAAGCTGGACACGGCGAAATTCATTGAGAGTGATCTCGTGATTCTGGTCAACGTGCAAGCTCCGTCCCAACGAACCTGGAAAAAACTTCAGCAGTTCGTTTCCGCTGGTGGCGGACTGCTCGGCTTTCTGGGCTCTGCTGCGTTTGACGGAGCACGGGGAATCCAAGTGGCTCCGTGGATCACTCCCGAAGCCTTGGATGTTCTGCCTGCCCAGCTTGATGTCGTTCGGCTGTTTCGCAAGCCGTGCGGACTCGACGTGAAGGATACGGCAAATGCGATCCTGGCTGAGTTCGACACCCAGGGCGTCGCAGCAGACGTCGCTCTGATTCCCGTGTGGAAAAGCTGGAACGTCGAGCCAGTCGACGACGCTCAAGTGCTTGTTCGATTTACCGATGATCGATCATCGCCGGCAGTAGTTTCACGCACGATCGGCAGAGGGCGTTCTGCACTTTTCACAACAGCAGGGAACCTGGAAATTGATGATCAACGACAATGGAACCGCCTGGTAGGCGAGTGGCCATTCTTTGTTCTCGTCAACCGGCTGGCGCTTTTCCTGACCGGAAGAACTGATGCAAAGTTCAACTTTACCGCAAACGACGCGATTGAGATTGAGAACGATCGCGAGCAACCAGTTCGAGACTACTTGCTGCGCATGCCTGCTGGAGCACAGATTCCAGGAGTCGTCGCAACGGATTCCGATTCGATATGGATCGAAGAAGCCAACGAATTGGGACACTACTTGATCAAGCCGCGTTTGGAAGGGCGACTGACTTCATTTTCAGTTAACCACGATTCAGGGGAAAGCGATCTTTCGCAAGCTACAATCGCCGATCTCGACAATTTACTGGGTGAAGGCCGTTACAGCGTCGCGCGTGATGTTGAAAGTCTAACTCGGTCTGTAACGGCAGGGCGACTTGGAGTTGAAGTTTTTCCAGTGATTCTGGGAATTGTGCTCATCCTGTTCTCTCTCGAACTGCTCTCAGCCAACAAGTTCTACGAAGCAGATGGCGAACCGTCCGACGACCATTAGTTTCAGTATTCAATTTCGCGAATACGCGGATGAGATGAGCAATGGAGTTACAAGCACCTTGAACTGGGATTGATTCTGCAGGAAACGGGGTAAAATGCGTCACTGTGTTCGAATGAACTAATCAAGCAACAGTGGGATCAGCTGTATTTTTGTAGCTGGCACTACTTGGAAGCACTCCTGCTACGGATGACCGTTTTGTTTGGCGCCCTTGATAGAGTTTCGACAATAATCAGAGAGAGTGCTGTCTCTTACTGTTTAACATCGTTATGTCTTATCGTACTGATCTGGTCTGCTTTGAAGTTTCGCTCCTGGTATCAGGATGGTTCCGATACTGCGGCTGATCGAGCTGAATTGCTCGTCCACTTCAAGGAACTGGAACGTCGAGGTGAGCTGACTGACCAGGAATTCCGATCCATTGAGGGGCAACTACTCGACAATTCTACGAATTCATGCGTAGACAATCCTGACATTGACGTCGGGCTGGAAAGTTGAAGAGTTGATCTGACCGTCGCACGGATCGGCGACCGGTTGTCATTGTCATGGAATCTGACACCAACCCAGGCGTTGCGGATTGGTTGGACTCATGGTTGAGTCCGATCATGAGAATCTACGGCGTGCGAACGGCCAGCGTGGCTCGACCGCCCGGCACCATTGAGATCACCGATCGCGGGACCAATTTTCGGAGTCAGGTCTTTGACTGTGAAATTTAGTTTCGTCGAGATTGACAGAACTGAAGGAAATCGAATGCCCTCAGGAAAAGACTTTACAACCGGGAAACGGACCGCTGGCGGCAAGAAAAATGCCAACTGCTCATTCTGCCGTAAGAGCTACCGCGAAGTAGGTCCGCTGGTCGAAGGACCAGATGACGTTTACGTCTGCGGTGACTGCATTGAACTTTGTCAGTCGATTCTTGAGCAGGAGAAACGTCGCCGAGGCGAACCACAGAAGCTCTTCACGAAAGTCCCTACACCGCGAGAAATCGTTGGACATCTGGATGAGTATGTCATCGGCCAGAATCCGGTAAAGCGAAGCCTCTCCGTCGCCGTGCACAATCACTACAAGCGGTTGATGTTGATGTCTGAGTCTGACACGGATGTTGAAATTGAAAAATCCAACATCCTTATGATAGGACCGACTGGCTGCGGCAAGACTCTGATGGCCAAAACACTGGCCAAGTTCCTGCAGGTGCCCTTTGCTATTGGCGATGCAACAACCCTCACGGAAGCTGGCTATGTCGGCGAAGATGTCGAAAACCTGCTGCTTAAACTTTTGCACTCGGCCGACTTTGATGTTGAAGCGGCTCAACGAGGAATCATCTTCCTTGACGAAATCGACAAAATCGGCAAAACGTCAGGAAACGTGTCGATCACTCGTGATGTCTCAGGCGAAGGTGTCCAGCAGGCGCTGCTGAAGATGATCGAGGGGACAGTTGCCAACGTGCCGCCACAAGGCGGTCGGAAACACCCCGAGCAGCACTACATTCAGCTCGACACGACGAACGTTCTCTTCATTTGCGGCGGCACGTTTGTCGGATTGGACAAGATTATTCAGAAACGACTTGGTCGAAAGATGATCGGATTTGGCGTCTCTGAAAAAGAGTTGGTCGCTGAACACGAAGAACTGATGAGTGAAGTCTGCGTTGAAGACATCATGCAGTTCGGATTGATTCCTGAATTCATCGGGCGTCTGCCAGTGCTCGCCGGTCTCAGTCCGTTGAAGGAAGATGATCTTGTCCGAATCCTGACCGAGCCAAAAAACTCACTGGTTCGTCAGTACGAGAAGTTCTTCGAAATGGAAGAGTCCAGCATCGAATTCACAGACGAAGCTCTTCGCGAAGTGGCTCGAATTGCGATTCGCAAAGAAACCGGTGCTCGCGGCCTGAGAGCAGTCATTGAAGAATCAATGTTCGAAATTCTCTTCGAGTTGCCGGATCAGGAACAGGGACGCAAGTACGTCATCACACCGGAAATCATCCGCCGCGAAGTCAGTATGTTTCCAGATTCAGCCGCCGCTTGATTCTTAAGCTGGTTTGTAATCGGCAATGTCGCTGACAACAGCGCCTCTAAACAGAAAACCGCCCGCTTTCGAAACTCGAAAGCGGGCGTTTCTGCATTGTAATCAGTTAGCCTTCTGACCTGGTATTTTAAACTCACGCAGTCGAGTCAGGGAGAGCTATTATCGCTGAGCAGTTACGACTCCTCGCAGAAGTTCTACGTAGTCGACGGCAATGTTGAGGACTTCGTCATTGTAAGCGGTCACCGGAAGAACTGGACCGTCTTCATCATCGGTGTCATCATCATCGTCGTCGTCGTCGTCCTTCTTCTCATCCTTCGCTCGCTCAGTTCTGAGTTTTTCTGCATTCAAAGGAATCGACTTTCGTTTTTTTCGCTCAATGTAGTCAGCGATGTCTTTTTTAATCTTCTTGAACTCATCATTCATCGCAATTCGTTTGGCACTTTTCTTTTTCAAACGGGATGTGACATCCGCATTTACGTAAGCCAGGGACGTGTACTCGGATTCAGCGATCTGGTCGAAGGCCAAAGCGTTGTCCAGTGATGACTCTCCAATGTCCATGTGATCGAGCAGCGATGGGAGTACAATGTCGGATTTAACGCCGAGGTTCTGAGTACTGTCGCCATTCACTCGGTAGAACTGGTTGATCGTCAGTTTCAAAGCTCCGCGGTCCTGCGGTTTGAAGAATGAAGAAAACAGTTGTGAGCTGACGGGCATCACATTCTGGACAGTCCCTTTGCCGTGAGTCGTCATATCTCCGATTACGATTCCTCGACCGTAGTCCTTTATAGCTCCTGCGAAGATTTCTGAAGCAGATGCCGACATCCGATTGCAGACAACAATCAGTGGTTCGTTAAAGGCGCCTTCAATGTCGTCGCTGTAAGTTTTGACTTTGCTACCTGGTTCCTTGACCTGTACGACAGGGCCTTGATCAATAAACAGGCCAGTGACTTCAATGGCTTCGCTCAGTGCTCCACCGCCGTTGTACCGAAGGTCGATCACGATGCCTTCGACACCACCCTGTCGTCGGAAGTCGACAAGCACATTCTGAAGATCACGGGCGGTGCTCTTGAAGTCGTCGAGTCCTTTCTCGGCACCGTTAAAATCGCGATAGAAGGACGGGATATTAATCACGCCGATCTTCGCCTTTCGGCCAAGCCGATCGGCCGTCTCGATAATTTCGCCTTTGACGGCAGACTCGGATAGTTCGATCTTCTGGCGAATCATCTCGTAAACGACCGACTCGTTTGTGTCGGCTTTGGTAACCTGCAGTCGAACTTTTGATCCACGTTTTCCCCGAATGAGACGAACCACTTTGCTTAGCTTCATTTCAACGATATCGACAAAGTCGCCAGTTTCCTGAGCGACTGCTGTAATCTGGTCGCCGACTTCCAGTCGTCCGTCTTTATTAGCGGCTCCACCTTTGACGATAGATGCGATAAAGGTGTTGCCCTCTTCGCTACGGAGTGCTGCCCCGATTCCATCAAGACTGAGCTGCATCGAAATGCGGAACTCTTCGAGTGTCTGCGGAGACATGTAGCTTGAGTGTGGATCGAAGCAGTGCGTTAACGACGAGAGGAACATCTCCAGAACTTCCGAACTCTCGGTGTCGTGGATCGAGCGGAGCAGGGTGTTCTGTCTTTTGTGCAGTCGGTCTCGGACCTCGGTGATGTCTTCGTCCTTGTCGAGTGTGCGATTCAGTACCTCGAATTTGACTCGTTGCCGCCATCTTTCGTTGAGTTCAGCATCTGTGGATGCCCATTCGCGTGCTTCGAAGTCTGTGTCGAGTTCCTCGTCGAGCGTGAAGTCATGCTCCATGTCGATAAGCTTATGAGCGTGGTCTATCCGCGAATCGAACCGACGGCGGTAGATATCGAAAACGTCATAAGCAAAACTAACGTCGCCTTGTTTGACGAGGTCGTCGAGCTGCGTTCGCAGTCGTGAGAACTCATCAATGTCCTGCTTCAGGAAGTAAACTTTCTGAGGGTCAAGCATCTCGATGAATCGGTCGAGCAACCTTGGTGAAACTGAATCGTCAATCTCACCATGGTTAATGTGATACCGGTTGATCATGCTGCATACGAGCCGCGCCGTCGTTGCGTCTTCAGCCGTTGGCCGGCCGAGCTGCTGGGCGAAAATCGTCGTTGCCACTAGCAGCACAGCAACAGTTACGGTGGTACAGGCAGCTTTCGATGGGCTCTTCAATTTCATAGTTCACCTGTCTGCTCGATAAATCTCAGCCGGCATTCAACCTGTCGACTGAGAGAAAATTGTCGTCGGGCGAAAGCCCTGAAAACGCGTCACGAGTTAATACGTTTAAACAGGACTTTGCTGATAGGTCGAGACGGGTGACTACAGATTACCCGCATTGAGATTGGCCACGCGGGCGATAGTAGTGAAAGGTCGAAACCAGGACAAGATGCGCTGATTTGACGGGAAACGTATACGAAATTTGCGTTTCGAACCAATTATCGCCGGCAGAAGTTCAAACGATCGTAGCAAGCAAGTAGGCCGTGTTAAGCCCTGTGTACGAACGGAAATAATTTTCGGATCAATTCGTCATTCCACTGTCTGCCGTATTCGCAGCGTTCGAAGGCCTCGATCCATTGAATCTCGCGGCCGCGTTTTTTGCCGTAGGTCGCGACGATTTTCTCTTGAAATCGATCTGCAAGGCCGCCGATTCGATCTCGAAAAAACCGTCCGAGAAATTGCCGCCGTTCGTTGTCTGATTCTGGCAATTCGCTCTCATACTTATGGTTGTACGCCAGCCAGCCATAGAATTGCGACGTGTGGCAATGCAGCATGTCGACTGCGGCTTCGATCGTTGAGCCAATGTCGACAACGACAGTTGGCTCGAACGGGGCTGGATTCTGGAAGTTGTCTGCCACGTAAGCGATCGCCGGATTGTCTCGCAGCGCGGGAACTTCAGGGACAATTGCTGGCACAGTCACCATATAAGCGGCATCGCAGACTAGTTGAGACGTGTATCGATGGTCGGGGTGGTAGTCATTCGGGCGGTGCGTCAGCACGAGGTCCGGATTGAATTCGCGGATTAGTTGAATCAGCACACAACGAGCTTCAAAGGATGGTTCCAATCGTCCATCGCGAAACTCCAGCACTTCGGATTCGATCCCGACAGTGTCGGCTGCCGCCTTCGCTTCCGCGCGACGGATGGCGATCAGCTCGTCGCCAAATATTTCGTGGTGCCCGGATTCACCGTTTGTCATGCTGACAAACTTCACGACATGCCCGGCCTGTCGATAGAGAGTCGCTGTGCCGCCACAAGTGATCTCACAATCGTCGGGGTGAGCTCCGACAGCCAGAATTCGAAGAGGGGTCTCAGTCATTCGAAGGTAACTCTTTCTGTTTCACATTCGGAGTTGGGAAGCTCGAAATGCCGTTTACTGCTTTCCGAAAACTAACATTTCGATCAGCTTCGCACTTTCGTCTTCTGTTTTCGATGTCGAACCAGTCCGGGAGTTACGTCCAAATCAAGGTTGGCAAGGTGACCTCGGTCGAGAGATTCCCAGGCGATGGCGGCCATCGCTGCGTTGTCAGTACAGAGCGACATCGGAGCGACGAATAGTTGTACCCCTTCGCGTCGAGCCATCTGTTCGAGCTTGTGACGAAGCAGTGAATTGGCAGCCACGCCTCCGCCAACGCAAAGTATGCTCCGATTTTGCTGCTGCAACGCCTGCTTACATTTCCCGACCAGAACGTCGACGACAGCAGCCTGGAAGCTGGCGGCGATATCTGCGACCCGTTGCGGCGTCAGAGGCTCGGGTTTTACGTGCGAGCCCGGGACGCCGTTCGCCGTATAGAGAACCGATGTTTTGAGGCCGCTGAAGCTGAACTCAAGCCGGTCTTCTTTGAGAAACGTCCTTGGAAAACGAATCGCTTTCGGATCTCCGCTTTCGGCAATCTTCTGAATGGCTGGTCCACCTGGAAAACCGACGTCCAGAATCTGCGCGACCTTGTCAAATGCTTCTCCAGCCGCGTCGTCGATCGTTGAACCGATCAACTCGAAGTCGACCGGACTCGTGCAGTCATAAATGTTTGTGTGTCCACCGCTCACGACAAATCCAATACACGGAAATGTGTCGACCCTAGCGGCCATCCGACACGCATAGATGTGGGCTTCGATATGGTTGACGGCAATCAACGGAACGTCCAGCACCAGGGCCAGCGTCTTGGCAGCCGTCAGCCCGACCAGCAACGATCCGACAAGGCCAGGTTGAGTAGCCACCGCCACCGCGCCGATATCGGAAAGTTCAAGTCCCGCTTCCTTCAACGCCTCGTCAATGACCGGCAATACTCGGCGAACGTGTGCTCGTGACGCGATTTCCGGAACAACGCCGCCGTAGTCACGATGCAGTTCGTACTGCGATGCGACGACGTTCGATCGAGGATTCAAATCTCGATCGATCACCGCAGCCGCGGTCTCATCGCAGGATGATTCGAGGGCGAGGATGTATCGAACAGAGTCGGAGTCAACGGTCACATCAGGCTTTCACGACGAGCAGAATTCTTCAGTTTCCAGATCGCGAAAGTGTAGTACGAAAAGGGGTCACTGTCCGTCAAGCGGGGCGACTCGACGAACTGCGAGAACTAAGCGGCGGCCCGTTGACTGCGAGTGTCCGGCACTTTCCAGCAAGTTTCGAACGTAACATAGTTAATGAGAATCGACCGTCTGACGGTGTTAATCTTTTTCTTTTCGAGGCCGTGCCAGGTGTTTTCGCCCGGCGAAAACAGGTACCCAAGATTGTTGCGGTACGGGATCGTCTTCACGACGTTCAGGTCGTCGTCGTAAATGTCCGTACCGAGCATTTCGTTTTCACCCCAGATATTCACGTAGACGAGCATCGACATCAGTTTTTCATTGATGTCTTTGTGCGGCTTCAGCCAGAAGCCGTCTACGTCGGCAATAGCTTCAACGCGAAGATAGGCGTCACTCAGATCCCGTTGCAGCATCTTTTCGAACTGCATGACCGTGTCGCGTGCCAGTAGTTCATCGATCATCTTGCCGATTGCCGGAAACTCGTCGACATTTTCGTCGGTGATGTAAAGTCGAAGTTTGGCATCTATACCATCGCCGCCGTTGTCGGCTGCTCGAGTTCCGTCAAATGCTCGCGGGCCTTTGTTCATCGGAGTGGTCACAACCTCGGTCAGAACTTCCGATGTGACCGGCTGCTCAACAATCCAGTGTGTATAAGGAAAGTCAAATTGCGTCGTCGAGTTTTTCAGAGCGTATAACAAGTTCATTGTTCAGCCATTCTTTCTCTGATGAGACAAGCGACGTTCGGAGTGTCGTTCGGTGGTTCGTATTCCCACTCGGCAAGTTCGCCTTCAAAACGCCGAGTCAGTCCGGCCTCTTCGAACATCGAGTGAAACTTGCGGAAGCGGCGAGCGGTACGTCGCTCGGTCAGGTGTTCGACAAAAACCGGCCGGCCGGTGGCGGTTGCTTCAGTGACCATCGAAACCGAATCGCCAGTCACGACGATGTAGTCTGCCAGGGCGAGAGCTTCGAAATACGGGTTTGTCCCCTGGCCATTCCAGATGAAATGGTTGTCGCCAAAATCCCTGGCCAGACGCGTGCAGACTTCGACTGGAGTTCGGTTCGACGTAAGCACGGCTAAACGGACATTGTGTTGGTCAACCAGCCGGTTGAGCTTCTCAAACAAGCGGTCGATGTCGGCCTGTGAAAATGAGTAGTAGCCGTTCTTCCCACCCAGCAGCACCGAAACAAGCGGCCGGGTTGGATCGACCAGCTTTGCCGCTTCGGGAGTATCACAAGCCGCTAGCAACTTCTCTGGCGTCACTTTGTGCAGCGCGCCCATCGTCAGGTAAACGTTGGGGCCGCGAGTCGGGTCGTGCTTCGGTATCAGTACCATATCGAACCCGGACGTGTCGGACTTCGGATCCTGAATGTGAACGGTGAATATTTTTCGCCCAAGTTTTTTCTTCAAATACAGAGCCGGGACTACTCCATGACGGCCGCATGAGACGACCAGTCGCGGTTGCGGTGATGCTTCGAGATATTTCGGCTGCCTGAGCACTCGTCCGGATGACGGAATCAAGCTGAACGGCAAACAGTTCCATGGAAAGGCCATTCGGGCATTGATGAACTCGTACCCTGTGGCGTTGGAGAACTCGCCAGCGTTGCATTTCTCAAGAGGCTCATAGCCGACGGCACTGGCAAGACCAGCGGTCTGACTGTTCATCCCAGCCATACCTTTGCTGATACACCAACACCGGCCTGTCACGGCTGGAATCCCGCTTGCGTGGGAATTCACGTGAGTGCTGTCCTGATGCACGGCCCGACTGCGATGTAGTGACAACGCGTCAAATATTTCGGGGCCAGCGGCGTGTCCGTCAGCCAGGTTCCCGTGAAATTGTGTGAGTTCACCATCCATGGTGATTCGATTGTCCTGTTGGATGTTTGAGATTTCCCCATAGACGCACGCTGACGGCATCCCTGCACGGCAGAACGGCGAAGCTCTGTACTGTAGTTCCGTTTTTTGAAACGCCACAATACGAGATCAGCATGTCCATGGAGCGGTGAATCTAGCGGTCAAGGAGTAGACTCAAGGATGAAGTCACGAACTGGAAGTATCTCGTTGAGCCGGCAACGCCGTCGCTATTCACCGGTTTTTCAGAAATTGATGTCTCACGAAGGGCGTAGACGGCTCATGAAATTCTTTACGCCGCAATTCCAGCTGATTCAATGGTTCTGCATTACGGCGTTCGTCTTCGTGGTTGGGCGTGCCGACGGTGCAGTGCCGAAATCGAACGTCCTGTTTCTTTGTGTCGACGACATGAAAGACTGGGTGAATTGTCTCGGCGGGTATGAGGGCAAGGTTTATACGCCGAATATCGATCGGCTTGCCGAGCGCGGCGTGCTGTTTACGAACGCCCATTGTGCTTCGCCGAAGTGTGCTCCGTCGCGGGCTGCGATTTTGACTGGAATGCGACCTTCGACGACGGGGCTCTACGATAACGGCCACTGGTGGCTGCCGAACCTTCCGAATGTGGTCACGATTCCGCAGCACTTCCGCAATCACGGATACCGTGTCGCCGGAGCTGGTAAGATCTTTCACCACACTGCCGGCAATCATCCGCCAAATCAGTGGGACGAATTCCGTCGGCTGATCTTTCTGGAAGACCCGTGGTTCCGTGGGGTCAAGCTGAACTATCCGTGGTCGAAGCACACGCCTTACCCAACGGGATTCCCGTTCAGTGGTGTAAAGAGACTCGGCCATGAGAACGACTGGGGATCGCTACCGATTGAGGACCACCATTACGACGATGCAGTGACGGCCAACTTCGCTGTTGAGTTTCTCAGTCTGCGCACCGGTGAGTCGAATGCTCCGTTCTTTCTGGCGTGCGGACTGTTCCGTCCCCACCTGCCCTGGTACGTGCCTCAGAAGTATTTTGATAAGTATCCACTCGGCGAGATTGTTCTTCCGCCTGTCCTGGGCAGTGACCTCGACGATCTACCAGCCGCTGCGTTGAAGCTGGCAAAGGACCGTCGGGGCGACTTTGAAACAATCCGGAATTCAGACAAGTGGAAGCACGCGATCCGGGCATACCTCGCCAGCATTACCTGTGCTGATGATCGTATCGGCCAGGTCCTCGATGCACTGGACGAGCGTCCTGACGCTGATCGCACAATCATTGTGTTGTGGTCGGATCACGGCTGGCATCTCGGCGAAAAGCTGCACTGGCACAAGTCGACACTCTGGGAAGAATCAACACGAGTGCCATTTATCGTTTGCGCTCCGGGCTATCGTCCTGGCCGGTGTAGTCACCCCGTCAGTCTCCTCGACCTCTACCCAACGCTGAATGAATTAGCGGGACTCGACGCGGTCGAGTCTCACGATGGTCATTCACTGATTCCGTTGCTGCGGAATCCCAAAGCTGAGTGGAATCGTCCAGCGGTCATAGAGTACCGGCGAGGCAACGCCGCTGTCCGGTCAGAGCAATACCGTTTCATTCGGTACCACGACGGTGGCGAGGAACTGTACGATCATGAAAACGATCCACATGAATGGAAGAACCTCATCACCAGCCAGGAACATGCCGCGGTCCGAAAAAAACTCGCGAGTTGGATCACAAAAGCGTGGGCGCCTTCCGCACTGACCAAAGATGCATTCCGATTCGAGCCCAAGGCGTTTACATGGACCAACAAACAGTCCGGCCAAGTCACAAGAGGAAAGGACTGATAATGCGAATACGAATTGCAGCTTCGTTAATTCTGGCAGTGTTCTGGTTCGGTGTCCCGGCATGTCCATCGTTCGCTGCCGATGCGAACCCTGAGCGTGTGCATCGAATCACACTGAAAGAATATGAGGCGACGCTGAAATTCTGGGCTCACAAACACGTTGAAACTCTGAAGGTCGACCGTGTTGGTGAGTCTGCCGAAGGGCTGGGAATTCATCTACTGAAGGTCACAGACCCGAGTGTTGACGATGAACTCAAACAGGTTGTGCTGGTGACGTCGTTACACGGTGGACCGGAACGTTCCGGCACAACCACGATCATGCATTTCATGGAATGGCTACTGGGGCATTCTGAGCAGGCACGCGTTACATGCCGCAAGCAAATTATACTGGTCATGCCGATCAACCATCCCGAGGCGTTCTTCCGTACGGATCGATTTCTTAACTCCTCGAAGATTGATCCCTATACAGGCGGTGGTCCGGATCACTGGAACCTGAAGAAACTGGAGTACAAGTCAAAAGACAAAGCCCCTGAAGTCAAAGCAGTCCTCGACGTTGTTGATCGCTGGCAACCCGACGTCCACGCGGACATGCACGGCACCGGACTGCAGGAGTACCCTCTGGAAAAGCTCGGTGACAGGACGCGGTACCAGGGGCAGATTATGTTTGAGGTCACGGGCTCGGCCTATTCAAACTACGCACTCAGACCGTGGGACTGGCGTATCACCGAAGCGATTATCAATGCCGGAGTCGAATCCGGCTTCCCATCCGATCGTTTCGAAGCTGACGGACAGCGCTCGTTCCACGGACCGGTAATGAATCCAATCGCCGATCGAACCTGGCGAGGCCAGTCCAACTTCTACACGGCTCAGTATGGATACGCGAAGTATCATACGATGGTCAGTGCGTTTGAAGTGGGTTGGGAACAGAGCGGTTTAGCTCGGCTGCGCGGACTGCTCGAAATCGGCAATCATCGCTGGCAACAGGAACGCTACGAAGGGTACCCGGTCGATCGAGTCAAGGCGTTCATCGGGCACTACGTCACATCGTACGGAGCGACTCCTGCAGCGCGTCGTCGCAGCCGCGTCAAACTCTGGCAAAAACAGGGACAGTTCACGCAGGCCGTGCTGTATCCGCAAACCGACGGTCGGGATACCTACTTCGTCGCAACATCACCCACAGCCGCGACTGCGTTGCACAAAGACCTCGACCAGTTTCTGGCAGCCGTCTCGTCACGAGACGACGTCGATCACAACGCGTTTCAGAAGTTCGTGAGAAGCGGCCCGGAAGTTTTGCTCGCTGTCGACAAAGCTCGAATCACCGACAAACCCACCGAGGCTATCAAACACGGCATCGGACTCCGTCTGCGTCTTCCGTATCAGAACCCAACAGTCAACGCGGTCAGACTTAACGGACACATATTGAAACGCAACCCGCTCGACGGCTGGCAGTCATGGCGTGCGAATGGCTTCACACAGGTGCAGATCAACATTCCACCAAAACGTGCAGCAACGCAGGACCTGTTTATGATTTCCTGCGAATACACTCCGGGCGAAGTGCGGCGCATTGGCTGGACCCCGCCTCAGGAAGTTCTCGACAAACTGCAAGAATGAGGCTCAGCAATCTGAAACATAGAAACGAGATAACCACATGCGAATTCTCATCAGTCGCTGAGGGCTCTCAAGCCCATGCGTAAGCCCATGGCTGTTATAACGTCTCTCGAGAATTCACATTGATGGTTGCGAGAGCCTCTTACGGAAGCATCGCAAGGGATCCCCACTGTTCGTGCGGAATCCTCAAACAGGTCTATCGCCTGACGTTTGCTTTTTTTCTCAGCTCTCGGAGTTTTGAAGTACCGCCGCGATTAATCTCCAGAACGAATCGAGCAAGGTCGAGAAATTCGCCACGATCCTTAAACGACCTGGTCAGTCCAGCGGGCATGGTGGAGAGCGGGGACTCGACCATTTCGTCGATCTGATCGACGGTAATCTCTCGCCGCTTCCCCTTTTGTGCGACCAGGCTTAGTGTGATCTTCTCGTCTTGCTTCTCAACAAGATATCCCGAGACAACCGCTCCTTCGTCAGTGATCACGGTCACCGATTGGAAACCTTTAAGGATCGATGCAGAGGGTTTCAGAATCGACTGGACCAGAAATTCTTCCGTGGCCTGTTCGCGCGGTAGAGTCAGGTTCGGCCCAAGCTGAAAGTCTGACTTCGCGTCGTGACAGGTGGCACAGGCAGTTTTCTCGCGATAGAAGACCTTTGCCCCTTTGGTGGCGTCGCCCTGTTTCCACGCTTCGCTGACAAGATTTGCCAACGACTCCGCCAGGAGTTCCTGTTCAAGTTTTTCGTTCGCCGACTCTTCTGCAACCAGCGGTGGCCGACTCCCTTCTTCGAACGGATGCATCTCGATCAGTTCCTCAGGAGTGTAAAAGCGACGACGCCCCTTCGTTTCTGCGCGAATTCGCTTCACATGTCCCTCGGTGATCGCGCTGGCGTCATTGCCCCAACTGTTCCGAACGTAGGTAAGGACTCCTGCGACTTCCGCATCAGTAAAGAAGTTTCCAATCGCGGTCATCGGTGGAACGCCACGTGCGGTCTCGAAGACTTTTCCGCGAACTTGAATCTTCCCCCAGACGCCGTGCATCGTCAGCTTGATGAGCCGATCTGCATCACCAGTCGCCCATTCACTTCCGACCAGCGGAGGATAGATTCGAACTATCCCTTCTCCGTGATCCCGGTGACATGTGTAGCAAGAGCCTTCTTCATAGAAGACTCGCTGACCAAGACTGTATTGCCGGACGAAATTCTTATCTCTGAACTTTTTTGATTTAGTCCGGTAGTTCTTTGGTTTCAGAGCACCTTCGAGTTTTCCAGTCAGTAGCTCGTCATAATCAATTGTCAGACTTTCTGAGTTGAACTTACCACTTGAGATCCGACTTTCCACTTCCGGCTTGAGCAATAACATCGCACTGTTCAACGCGTTGCGAATCCAGCGATCGGTCTTCTGCGACGCAACCGTCAACAGAATGTCTGCACCGACTTCACCGCCGAGCCATGAACCTGCCGCAAGCGCTTCAAGTCGAACTCGTGAGTGATCATCTGCCGCGGCCCGTAACAGATAAACGTCGGAATTGGCGAGAAGATGCAGGCAGTGCCGAACAACTCGAACGGCCGCTGCGCGGACGCGGTGATCGGTTGCTGACAGACACTGGTTGAGCAATCCTACAGACGGAGCCTGTTGCCCCCATGTAGCCCACAGGGCTTCGAGCACCAACCGCTCGTCATTCGCATTCTGCTTCGCGAAGCGCTCGGCCGCAGCAATTACTTCATCTTTGTCGTGACCACGAAGTTCCCGATGAGATCGTTTGCGAGCGTTGACTTCCGGCAGCTTCATGTTTTCAAACAGTCGATCGATTCCTGCACCCGCTACCTTTGGTGGATCAACGAGTGGACGTTCCGAGTGTTTGATTCTGTAAATTCGCCCATACTCGGAATTACGCAGCGGATCACGCGCGCTGTGCTGCATGTGCCCGATCAGCGTGTTGTGCCAGTCAATGAAATAGAGGCTGCCGTCAGGAGCCACTTCGAGATCACATGGACGAAAATTTCCGTCGATCGACTGAATCAGGTTCTGACGAAACTTACCTTTTATTTCCGAACCATCTTCAAACGTGTCGAGTTGCTTGATTCCCAGGAAGCCAATCGAGTTGGTGTAGACGTAGTCGCCCTGAACTTCTTCAGGAAAATGACGCGAGTGGATGAACTCGGCGCCGGACGTTGGTCGAGTGTGGTGCTCGTAGTTGAATTTCCCGACCTTCGGAACTTCGCTCGCGTGCGGAACTTTGATCGAGTATCCCAGCATCCAGTAGTGAGACCCGCCTGAAGCATCATTGACGAATGTCTGTCCGTACTCGTCGTGAGCAACTCCCCACGGATTGGACACGTCCGTCTGCATGACGCGTTCCACTTTCCATGACGACGGATCAAATCGCCAGACACCTCCGTCGGTCATCCGCTGCGGTCCCCAGGGAGTTTCGACCTGTGAGTGCAGGAAGCGACCTTCGCACATATAAATGCCGTTGCCATGATCGACGTCGAACGCGGAGATCGCGTGGTGGGTATCGTGCGGATCGAATCCATCAATAAGGTATTCCGTCTGGTCTGCCCGGTCGTCTCCATCGGTATCTTTCAGAAGTACAAGGAACGGTTCCTGTGACAGATAGACGCCCTCGGGAGCCAGTTCGAAGCCAATCGGCATGTGGAGGCCGTCAGCGAAAACAATCTCCTTGTCCGCGCGGCCGTCACCATCCGTGTCTTCATAAATCAGCAGCATGTCGTTCGGTTTGACATCACCCGGTTTGTAATGCGGATAGCTGGGCAACGTGGAAACCCACAACCGCCCGCGATTATCAAACCGCATCTGGCAGGCGTTGCCGAGATTCGGGAACTGCTGCTCCGAAGCGAAAAGCGAAGCTTCGTATCCATCTGGAAGCGTGAACGTTGCCAGGGCTTCCTTTTCTGCTTTCAGAAACTCCATGCTGCCATTCTTCACGCTGACCTGGTAGTTGGTTTCGATGGGCGAAAGAGGACGGGTGATCGAATCGTCGACGTTGATTGTCGCTGACTTGCCTTGGACGATCGCCCAGATATTCTGGTCGCGAAGCACGGTCATCTGGCGAATTTTTTCGATCTCCTCCGGATAGTTGAAGTTGCCATACGGCGCCCAGCGCTGTCCGTATGCGTGAACACCGTTGAGCATGCGGTAATCATTTCTCCAGAACCATGCTTTGTCCTGGACGGCCTGTTGTAGAAGTGTGCCTTGATCGGCGGGCTCCACGTTCCTGCCAAACAACTGTTGCATGATCACCGGAGCGAGTTTGCGATATCCGGTGGCAGACAGGTGGACTCCATTTATCGTCAATGGTTCCTTTGATGTGCGAAACCAGTCGTGCGTCGGCGAGAACAGATCGAGGAATCCAACCTTCTTCTCATCAGCAACCGCCTGCACCACGTCGGCATACTTCTTCAGAAGGGCATTTCGCTCGTCGGCAGAAGGAAGAAAGTATTCGGAGTGCTGCTGCATCGCGATCGGAGTCGCCAGCACAAGCCGGGGAGCAGTGTCGGATCTTTTGTACGATCGCGACACCGTATGGTCGACGAACGCGCTCAGTTCGTTTTTGAAATTGTCCAGACCGTCCATGCCGTCAAAGGATTCATTGAATCCGAAGAACGCGACAATGGTGTTTGCTTTGACAATAGTCAGCCATTCATCTGGTGAGGGATAATGTCCTTTACCATAGTGAGCCTTAATGTCCGGGCGAAAATTTTCCGCCCCCGGGAACGCCCACGGATCATCCGTGCCTGCTTCCGGTCGAAAGGCAGGCGTATGCCCAGGGAATCCCATATTGCGAAACGTGATGTTCTTGTCAGCGAACTGCTTGTGCAGAGATGCCTCGAAGAAGTTGTAATGCTCCATTCGGGCAGCCAGCGAGTTCCCAAGAAAGACCAAGGTTTCGCCATCGCGCGGCATGATCGGCAACGACGTCGGCGGCGCCTTTTTCTCGACCGGAACCGGCTGAAGAAACTCAGGACGAACAGCATCATTCTTCTGAGTTTCATTCGGCGTGACAGTAGTAATCACGTCGGGCGTAACGGACTTTTTACGGAATTTCTGATCCGCCACCGTATGCGAGGCCAGCAATATCAGGCATGAGCCAATCGAAACGGAGTAGAACATGACGAGGCGGTTGGCTGGGTGCAGAAGCTTCTTCATTTGATCAATAAGTCCTGGTTGCGTGCTGCGACTTCTGAGTGCAATTTTCATCGTATGACATTAGCCTATGCGGGCTTCGATGGATCATACAGCGACGTCGTTGTCGAAGGGACCGTGTCGCCAATCGGCAGATCGAGGCTGTTGGCCCCTGCTTAAGCACAGGCTGCATTATCGACCACCTGAATCGGAATCAGACCGACATGGGTCAGGCCGAGAAATCGGAAACTCGGCTCTATTGAAAACGGCTGCGTTCATTGCGTTGTGGAAATGGCTGGCAGATACGACCCGCTGCATCACCTGTCGGCCGAAGCCGCATCCAGACGGAGCGCTACGTAACCCGATGATTGCGATCGGTCAAAAGTGAATCCGGTATAGTGCGGGGGCCTGGCTCCTGTTTGCATTCGACCATTGGGTGGCTGCAAATCAGAACGGATCACTCGTTTTTCTTCAGGCCACGGCTCAATTGTGATTTGCAACGGGCAGTCGGTGACGCGAATTGTCTTAGTGATCTCGTCCTCGCTCTGTGACCGCTCATACCGGATTACTGGCCAATGAGTTTCCTTCTCACCCTGAATCGTGATGGGTAGGCGGACTTCCATCCAAGTCCAATTTGTGGGCATTGTGTCCAGCACGAGCAGCTTTTTTTCGGGCACTGAATACTTCAGGCCGGCGAGCCCTTCGAGGTACAGTAGAATCTTGCCCGCGTTGAAATTCGAATACTGATCGCCAAACAGCTTGCCGTCGCGACGATAGGCTTCCGGAGCGACCGGAATGTTCCAGTCCGAATGGAAGTTGTAATTCTCCAGATGGTTCAATGTCAGTCGCCACGCTGGATCGCCAAGGCGCTGACGAAACATGCCGTCGAGCGTGAAATACGCAGTATCGGGTGTGTAGCCAAATGAGTGGTCTACATCGGTAGCGAACGTATTCATGGCCTGACGGGACATGGCGAGTGGAAAGAAGTCGTTATCGCCGTAAAAACCCTTGTCTTTATCAAGGGCCCATGACCGGGTCATGTTCAAAGCGTAGTCGCGCGGAAAATACTTCGAACGCATGTGCCAGAAGCCCGTCGTCATCAGCATTCCGTTCTTTGGACCGCCGAAGAAATGCTCGTGACCGTTCGCCTGCCAGCGCTGATTGAACCAGGTTCGAATTTGCTCTGCGCCGAGCGGAACAAGCCGCTTCCAGTGATCGACGTCTTCGACATGGCCGGTGAGACGAGCCATCCTGATCAAGGCTTCGGCCACTTCAAATTGATTGGAAAAGAATGGGGAAATTCGCTCGCGAAAAACCTCTCGAAAATAACCCTCGTAACAGTCGCGAAGGAATTCCACGTCACCTGAATGCTGATAGACCTGCCATGCACCGAGGACGTGCTCCGAGAGTTCGGCACCGTACACACCGGAGTGCCAGGACGTTCCCTTGTTGTCGGCCAGCGCAATCACGCCGTTTGAAGATTTTCGATAGTGACCATTCTTGAAAAGATGTTTCCAAGTCAGGACGTTTCCATTAGCGAAGTATGCCTTGTTGCCTGTCCAGGCTCCCACTTTGATTTGAAAAGTCGCGTCGTAGCGGTGCATTCCGAGGAAATTATTGACGGCCGTCTGGGTGTGAGGTTCCATCTCCCATCCCTTCTGCACGTTGATGTAGTACATAAGGTACAACGACCACAGGTAATAGTAGATGTCTTCAAACTTCTGATCCGAGCAGCGAAACCACGGAATCTCCTCGTTGAACTGGCGGTTCATTTCCAAAGTCTTCGCGACCATCGCCTTGCGTGATTCGCGCACCGCCGCCCGCGCGACGGTCAATGCGTGACTGGGGGTGTCGTGCATGGCCCAGGCGATCGTGACGCCGTCGGTGTCGCAAGGGATTTTGAACTCATACAGCGCCTCGCCGTGTTCGCCCCTGGTGAAGCGATAACTAGTGGAGAAGCTTCTGGATGCAGTTAAAACCGTGCTCATGCCCTGATACATGATCGGGCCAATCTGCTCGGAACGGTTCGTGTCAGGCAGACACTTCGTTGTGCCACCTTCGACGATGTGAATCACATTGTGGTTCGTATCGTATTTGATCGTGGCGGTGCTTTTCACACTATGACGACCAAAGAAACTTCGCCCATCGAATTGTAACGTGACGGGCTGGGCCGCCGTGATGATCGAACAGACCGCATCGTTGGCGGCGATAAACTTCTCTTCCCGCAACTGGATGCCGGCAACTTCGTACTCACAGATCATTCGGTCCGGCCGCCAGTACATCTTCGTGGGGACTGGATAACGATGAGTCTTCCCGGCGATGACGACGCTGCCATACAGGACCCGCGTGTCCTTGTAGAACTCCCAGCCCGAGAAGTCGTTGCCGAGACCGGTATCGTCATGATCGTTTGCGCGACTCTGGACAAGTCCGACACCGCGACTGCGTAGATCGTGATGGAACGGATGAGTCAGGCCGAGCGTTTCATGTTCCTTCAACTCCCAACTCGCATGAAATCCACCGACATAGTGCGTGACGTTACCGGCGAGGAATCCGTGCTTCTTCCCCTGGACATCCTGCCTCAAACGCTGGCAGTAATCCGAAAACGGCGGCGCCTCAGCGAGTGTGTCGTTGACAGCTAACAGCAAGACTAACACTACAGAAATCAGGGATGAGCGATTACCAATCATAGGCGTTGTGACACGTTACTCTTTCTTCGGCTCCGGGATATCCGTATGTAAACCTTCGATGTGACAGGAATTGGCGTCATCAGATTCTCATCTGAATTCAAACGACCTGATCAAAACGTTTTTTCGCTCATCTTTTCACGGCACTCTTTGCGATTCTTTTCAAAACGTAGCAGATCGTTCGCCAGCCTCGCGTCGGCAGCAGCGATGACATTCGGATCGTCTTTGGCTTGTTTGATTGCCTGGATATGAACCTGCCGAGCCATTGACTCGAACCGGTTCAGTTCCGCAAACCGGGCCTGATAGACGTCCTGGATATCTTCGGCCTCGATCGAATCCAGGTACCTCGACATTGATTTTTTCAACTCCCTTGCCTTCTGCGGTTGTTCGCCAATCAGGTTGGTTTTCTCCTGGTAGTCGACGTTGACGTTGAATAGTTTCTGCTCACCAGTCAGGAGATGTTCCATCAACTTGTAGTCGCCCATTCGGATGACACTCAGCGGTGGCGCGAAGTAGCACGGGTAGTGAAATACGAATGCTTTGACGGGACGCGTAACTTTACCTTCGTTGGCTTTCTCAAAAACGCTTCTGAGACTGCCGCCGTCAAGATTCTCCGGCAGCGTGGAGTCACTGTCTGCAAGATCGTGCAAAGTCGGCAACAGGTCCCATTGCACGATCGGAATGTCGCATTGCATTCCGTTTTTGATTCCCGGTCCGGCAACGACGAACGGAACCCTCAGTCCTCCTTCGTAAAGATTGGCTTTACCGCCCCTAAGTGTTCCGTTCGGAGTGAGTCCGCCGCCGTTATCAGACGTGTAAATGATGTAAGTATTATCGAGCTGGCCAGTTTTTCTGACGGCGGCAACGATCGCCCCAAGTCCCTCGTCGACTTCGTCCACCATCGCCGCATACTGCAGTCGCCAGGAACTGATCTTCTTGCCTTTCGAGATTTCCTCAACCGGCAAGTAATCGTCATCTTTGCAGTACTTTCCACGAGGCAGGTTTCGGTATTTCTCGATCAGCTCGGCGCGGGCAGCGTGCGGCACGTGAACTGCGTAGTGCGACACCATCATGAAGAACGGCCGCTTTCCACCATGTTTATTGACGAAGTCCACAGAACGCTTCTTGAGCGACACCATCCTCTTCGGATTATCGGGCGGCAAAGGAATGCGATATTTCAGGCTGACGTATTCGCCGTGGAAGTTGCCATTGTCGGCGTTGCCATCGACTTCGTCGGTGACCTCGTAGCCGATCGTTTCCATTTGCTCTCCACTCATTCCTTTTCCGAAATGCGCAGTGATGTAACTTGAGTCGGCCGCCTTCACTACATCGGCCAGAGAAGTTTCATCCTTCCACTCCAGATTTCGCTGTAAAGCCAGCACGTCGTGCACAAAGGTGTATTGAAGTCGTCCCGGTGTCTTACCAAACTGAATGCTTTTGCGAGACGGTGTACACGTCGGGGCCGGGGCATAGGCGCAGGAGAATTTCGTTCCACGACTCGCCAGCTCTTCGAGATGCGGTGTCTGGTGAAAGTCACTCGCAGAATCCGGATCACTGTCCATCATCCTGACCGATGTGTCGGCCCAACCTAGATCGTCGACATAGACAACGATGAAGTTAGGTCGATCAGCGGCGTCAGCCTGTAACGCTATGGTCACAAGAATCAGAGTAATAACCGTTCTCATGTCTGAATTTTCTCGAATAGTAGAGTAACGTCCTTCGGTCTCACGATCCAAAACGAAGAGTCGGTCCGACAGGTGTACGATAGCGAGAGAACGAATCGCTCAGGTCTTCGAAGGCTGGAATGCTGGTTCTGCTGCGGCTCTTGAGTTGCGGCCGGACCAGTACGCTTCGTTCAACGCGGATGTCGGGGTGAATGAGCGGAGACAAGCCGTCGAAAGCGACTGAATCGCGAAACTGGTCGCCATCCGCAGCTGTTGTTGACATAAGCAGAACGTACTCAGTTTTTTCAGTGAGGATGACTGGCTTTTTCAGCGTAAAGTATCTGAACGAGTTATTCACCTGACCGGCTTCTTCAGCAGCGATCTCGAGTCGCGCAATCTCGATTGCCTCGTTCGATTCAATCCGGAGCAGTCGAAGGACGTGAGGGACTTCGATCCCGCGTCTCTTGTCCTGAGTGATGAATCTGGACGGCTGGTCCTTTTCGTGGTCGTCTGGAATCGCACGGGCGGCTCGAACAGGCCGATCAGCGTCATTGTCGTCCCACATCCCAAGGTGCGTGACCTGTTTCGTTGCGGTTCCATTTCGCAACCGAAACTCGAATCCGATTTCTCCGGTGACATCATTTCGCAGGTTGTGCCAGCCAGGATCAATAAACAGTTCTGAACTGATCGGCAGATTCAAGTCTCTGGCGTGTCCACGGTTGTGGATCTCCAGCAGCGTTGATGCCAGTCGACCAGCGACGCTGTCAGGTGTCTCATTGGACGTGTCGCCGTCTTCATAAAGGTTCTTCGCCAAGTCGTATAACACGGTCGGAATGGATCCACCACGTGAACCTTGCGCTGACCACTGCCCCCAGGGCATAGTGAGCCCGCCATCGACGATGAGCTTGTGCTGTCCCTGCCGAATCGCCAGGGCGTCATTGAGATATGGCGGGCCCAGATGGCAGAAGAAGACTCGCGGGCGGGCGTCTTCTTCTTTGGGAGCCCCTTTCCAATACGCCAGAACATCATGGCTGTCCTGAGCTTCATTCGGGGCGAGAGAACGTCCGACAACACTGGCGAGAGTCGCATAGAGGTCGGTCAATGTGACGATCGAGCGGTTCAGTTTCCCACCCTCAAGAACCGCTGGCCATGAGACCATGAAGGGAACGCGGATGCCGCCTTCCCAGATTTTTGCCTTCTTGCCGCGGAGTCCGCCGCTCTCCTGATTGCGACCGAGGTTGTCGCCGACGTTCGGCCCGTTGTCGCTGGTGAAGATGACGAGCGTGTTTTCAATCAACTTGTGACCGGTCCAGCGAGGATCGTCCGTCGTCTTGAGGTGGGACAGCAGCTTGCCGAAAACAACGTCGTTTTCCAAAATCATGTCCTCGCGATCGCTCGCGGCCGCGTTATCAGAGTAGCGGCTCTGGCCTTTGATCGGCGTCCCGAAGATTTCATCAGGAACGGCATAGTCTCCACCCGGGTTGGTTTGAAGATGATTAGCACAGGGCACATAGTAGAGGAAGAACGGCTCATCTTCCTGTTGTGATTGGCGAGTGATGAATGCCTGAGCCTCTTGCAGGAAAAGTGGTCCAAGGTCTGCCAAATCCCAGTCGGGCGCAGCGAGGATGCGCCCTTTACGTTTCTTCATACCGATCAACTTCATGCGAGAGCGATCGGTGAAAGTGAAACGATCGTTTCGAATAAGAATGCGCGGCTCCGTATCGAGCGGGTCTTCAGTATTGCCCGGCACACCGAAATACTGACTGAAACCATGATGTGTCGGACCATCGAGCAGAGCTCTTGTGAAGTCCACATCGTGAAAGTAAAAATTGACGGCAGGTTGTCCCTCCCCGTTATCAAATGACATACCAACGTGGTACTTCCCAACACCGGCAGTGCAATAACCGCTGGCCTGCAACATTTCGGGCAACGTTGTCAGCGCCTGCTGGATCATCGGAGTATTCGGACCGTGAGGCAGCCAGCCCTGTTTCTTCAGGTACGACCGATGAGCGAATCGTCCGGTCAGTAATGAGTAGCGAGTTGCACTACACATCGACGCCGGCGCGTAACCATCGGTGAAGACGATTCCAGACCGCGCAAACTCTTCGAGGCGCGGAGTCCGCAAGGTCCGTTCGATTGGCGCTGCATCCGGGCTCAGGCGAACTCCTAGATAGGCGCTGGTGTCACCGATGCCCATGTCGTCCGCCATCATGATGATGATGTTCGGTTTCGCAGGTCGTTCATCAGCCCGAAGCTGGCTCGCAAGGCATGTCGCCAGCACAGCCGACACGACCAGCATCGGGATTCCTTTGTCAAAAAGTATTCTGTCGTACAATGTGTTCATGGAGAATAACGCTCGTCTCAAGCAAGGATGTTTCTTCATCGGCACTTCCTGACTTGGGAAAGTTGAACTGACAAAAGGGGTGAAGGGTAAACTCCTTGCTGTGGCTTGATTGGAAGCCAGGCATCCCCACGCGTTTGATGACCTTCTATTGGTCCTGGCCATACCAGGATGATCCTGTCTGTGATCTGAAACTGCCGTCTGCATTGAATCCTACTGGAATCACTTGCTGGCCTTACCCCTTTCGCTCAGGTCATAAGTTCCCTTCTTCGACCAGGGCTTGTAATTGGGCTGCCGACTTTCTGCTTCACGCTCCGTTGCATCGCCCTTGTCCCCCTGTTGCTTCATCCAGGCGTCGAGCTTCGCAGAAAGCCCTCGATCGTCGGCGTGGCCAAACTGATTGTTCAGACACCAGGGATCCATTTTGAGATCATACAATTCCTCTGCGGCCCGCTGCTGATAAGCCTTCACGCGTTCCCTCGCAAATTGAGTCTCAAGTCTTTTCCAGGAACGAAAGATGCCATCCTTTTTCGTGATCGAATTCTGAAACATTTCACTCGAATGCAGGTTTCGAATGTAGAGCCACTCTCCATCCGTCGCCGCTCGCGTCGCGAAGGCTTCTGATCCGTTGTAGATGCCGCGAGTAGTGTGCGTCGCAAACACAACGTCATGATGGTGGTCCATCTTGCTCGCCAGGACACCTGCGAATGAAGCACCATCGAGTTCCAGTGGCTCCGGTGTACCTCCCGCCAATGCTATCCAGGTCGGCACCACATCGACGTAGCTGACTAAGGCGGCCGACTGCGACCCGGCTTTGACCACTCCCGGCCAACGCAGCACTGCAGCTGCGTGAATTCCAGTGTCGTAACAAGTCCATTTTCCGAAAGGTAATTGTGACCCCTGCTCACTCAACCACAGAAAAGCGGTGTTCTCCTTCTGCTCCAATTCCTCCAACATTTCCATCACCTGCTTCACCTGGCCGTCCATGTAGGTGATCTCGGCGTAATATCTCGACATCCCTTCTCGCGTCTGGGGAGTATCCACCAGATACGGCGGAACGGTCAGACTATCTGGAAGGTAGGCCGATGCGTCGCCTCGATTCCACGCGGTATGAGGCTGATTGGAAGCAACCACCAGACACCAGGGCTGATCCGCGTCCCGCGCCATGAACTCCCGAGCCGCTGCCAGGGGCAAATCCGCGCCATCCGGCGTCTTGCCACTGTCGCCATGGCTGCCCCCCAGATATTCAAAGGGAAAGGCCTCCGCGGGCGCTTCATGCCGCTTCCCCACGATGGCAACTCGATAGCCAAGAGGTTCCAGATAGTGTGGCATCGACTTCACACCTGCATACACCCGACTGTGATTCGGATGGGCTCCATTGCGAACTGGATATAATCCCGTGAAGAGACTTTGACGCAACGGCGAACAAGTTGGCGCCGAATTATAGCAACGCGTGAACTTCAGACCTTCTCTCGCCAGTTGATCAATCGCGGGTGTTTTCACATCCGAATTTCCATAACACCCGAGATCTGTATAGGTCATATCATCTGCCAGGAAGAGCAGCAGGTTGGGCTTCTCAGCCGCGCAAGCGGAAGCAACAAAACTACTCAACAGAATCGGAAACAATTGAGTGATCATTGTCCGAAATCTGCTTCCTCGAACCATTTCTTCTCTCACCTGCGTACTCATACGATGCATTCTTCAATTGGTTTCACGTGCTCAACTCCGACAAGTTTTTGATTCAATCCACTGTAAAAGTAAGAGAGCTTATTCGGGTCAAGGCCCAGTTGGTGTAGCACGGTTGCGTGCAGGTTCTTTACATGAAGAGGCTTGTCGACCGCCGCGGATCCGATTTCATCCGTCGCGCCGACGCTGACGCCACCTTTGATCCCTCCACCAGACATCCACATGGTGAACCCGTACGAATTGTGATCACGGCCACTTCCTTTCGTGTATTCGGCCGTCGGCTGACGTCCAAATTCGCCGCCCCAGATCACCAGGGTTTCATCGAGCATGTCTCTGTCTTTCAGATCCTGCAGCAAACCGGCAATCGGTTTGTCTGTCGCCCCCGCATGATGGTTGTGGTTCTTTTCCAGATCTCCATGAGCGTCCCAATTGTCGTCGTTATGTGCTCCGCCGGAATAGACTTGAATGAAGCGAACACCTCGTTCAACCAGTCGACGGGCAAGCAGGCAACGTTTGCCGAAATCCTGTGTCGCGGGATCGTCCATGCCGTATAGTTTTCCGGTGTGCTCGGTTTCTTTGTCGAGTTCCACCGCTTCCGAAGCTGTTGTCTGCATGCCGTAGGCCAGTTCGTAACTGGCAATTCTTGCGTCGAGATCAGCATTGCCGGTCCGACTTGATGCGTGTCGCTTGTTGGCTCGTTGAATGGAGTCGATCACGTCTCGCTGAATACCGCCACTCATATGTTCGGGTGGTACAAGGTCGAGGACCGGTGCGCCTTCACTCTTAAAATGAGTGCCTTGGAAACTGGCAGGCATGTAGCCACTCGACCAGTTCTTCGCGCCGTTGATCGGACCGCCGGTCTTGTCGAGCATCACCACGAAGCCCGGTAGGTTTTGATTGACCGTGCCAAGCCCATACGTTGCCCATGATCCCAGGGAAGGACTGCCGCTGAGGACCCTGCCTGAATTCATCATGAACATCGCCGAACCATGGATCGGTGAGTCAGCGGTCATCGAATGAATGAAGGCGATGTCGTCGACATGCTTTGCCACGTTCGGAAACAATGAACTCACCCACTTGCCACACTCCCCGTATTGTTGGAATTTCCAGCGTGGCTCTACCACTCGACCACGGTTTCTCTTACCGCCACGACCAAACGTCCTCACATCGATTATTTTGCCGTCCATTCCAATCATCTGCGGCTTGTAGTCAAACGTGTCGAGGTGACTCGGCCCTCCATACATAAACAGGAAAATAACTGCTTTTGCCTTGGGTTGATGATGTGGTTTTCCTGGCGAAAGCGGGTTACTAAAGTCAGTGTTGCCATCTGCACCATCGGCTTTATGGTCAAAGAAACCGTCAGTACTCAGCATCGAAGCTAATGCGGCAGACCCGAATCCGGCTCCAGTTTGCCATAGGAATTCGCGTCGAGTTCGTCGACAGAAAGCATCTCGTTTATGCGTCATAGGTGATTTCTCTCACTTCCCTTGCTGACCAGAATCGAGGTCTTCAATCAACGAAGATGAACTCGTTCCAGTTCAGCATTGACAGACAAGCCAGTTCGAAAGCCTCATCTGCTGACTTCTTGTAATCAGTCTCAAGCTTCCTGATTAACTCCATCACATCTTCAATTTCTTCCGGAGTTGCGTCCCGTGCGTAAACGAGCTCAAACGCGGCAGTCAGTTTCTGTTGTGCACCACCATCAATCATTTGATTGATGCTCGTGGCGAGACGTTTTGCCTGAGTATGAACGAACTCACTATTCAACAAAGACAGCGCCTGGCCTGGCTGCAATGTTGTAAAACGAGCTTCGCAGGAATGGTCTGTGTCGGGTAAGTCAAAAACAGACAAAATCGGAGTCAGCAACGAACGCTTTACGTGGATGTAAATGCTGCGCCTGTTTCTTTCCTCTTCACTGGAATTGCCCCATCCCTTACCAGGAGCCGATTGACGAGCAAGTACTTCCTGAGGGATTTTTTCATAAATGCTCGGTCCATAGAGTTTTGGATTCAGTGAACCGTTCACGGCTAACAGTGAATCGCGAACTTCTTCAGCGCTGAGCCGCCTCACGTCGAATCGCCAGAACAAATCGTTATCAGAGTCTTTCGCAAAACCTGCATCATTCATGGACGACGACATTTGATACGCCTGGCTCGTCATGATCCTTTTGTGCAGAGCTTTCAGTTTCCAGCCGTTCGTTGCGAACTGAGCTGCCAGATAGTCGAGAAGCTCTGGATGCGTTGG
>JACLAC010021508.1_pt1 | contig 36813 bp, 25 predicted proteins | sample 8027881 | NCBI WGS metagenome assembly JACLAC01 (sample SAMN15725517, study PRJNA655200) | protist metagenome | isolation source: fluorescence activated cell sorting (FACS) single amplified genomes of... | place: Spain: Blaines Bay Microbial Observatory, Mediterranean Sea | collected 2016-01-19 | reverse complement strand
TGGGTCATGGGCGGCCGAGGCATAACCGGCAGCCAGACCGCGACTTATGTCTATTCGCCCGCCAGCGGCGACTGGCAACGGGGGCCTGATATCCCGCTACCGGTAAGTTGGGCAGCAGCCGCTGATGCCAATGGTCGCCTGCTCATTGCCGGCGGCGCCTATGAAGACGATCGCGTTGGCACTTTTTTTAACACCGACCGCGTATTCCTGCTGCGCAAAGATCGCTAAGCAACACAGCCACACATCTGCGACACCAATTTCATACGCCAAAATCGCCAAATAGCACAAAGTTTGCTGCTCTCCCATCCCCGCAAAAAACATCCGCGCAGGTTAAAATTGAAGCGCCTTCAACTCTGGTGGCTGGTATTGCTCTCGCCCATTCTGCTCGCATGTGGCGGGCCGATGGTCCACACCGAGGCAGGTCTCCAGTTGAAGCTTGAAGCCATCGACTTTGCGACGGTGCCTGCAAAGACGCAGAGTCGGCGTATCGCAACCGATATCTCGACTCTTCGCCACATCGTCGCAGGGATGGCGTCGCTGCAGATCCGCGCCAACGCCTACCTGCGCCAACTTGAGGTTCGTCCCGGGCAGTATACCCAGGCGGAAAACGACAAGATCCGTCAACTCATGCTGGAGTACCTGAACTACAGAGAGGCCTTGTTCCGCATGGTGGCCTACCACAGCGGCTACTTGACGATACCAGATGATAAACGTCGGCTGCAGAGCTTCCTCATCGCCTACAGCGCCGGGCTCACCTTGCAAGCAAAAGGCCTCTCCATCGCCGAACTCTTCGCCTCCAGCCCCAACGCGGTGCGCAAGCTCAACGAACCGGAGCCGGTATGGGGCATTCCACCCAATGTCTACAATACGATTTATGACAACGCCACGCGGGTGGGTAATCTTGCGCTGCTCGCCCAGTCTCAGGCCTATTACGAATCGATGCAACCGACTATCGAAGCCCTGAGCATAAGCTCCGATCCAGACTTCGGCTGGATCCCTGCGCTCATCACCGATCACCTGCAGACCGTGCAGGCCCTAGCGCCGAGTTTCTGGGAAGCTGCGTTCATCAAGGCCAGGAGGGAGAGCATCGGCACAGGTCGAAAAGCGGTCTATGGTCTGTTGGCCTTTGTTTCGCGCCTGGCCGGCGACACCAAAGTACGACCCGCCGATGCCACCGTCTCCATTGCGAGCGCTCGGGCACTCGAGGCCGAGATGGAGACGGGCGACGTCATCTTGACGCGCAAGAACTACTACGTGAGTAATGGCTTTCTGCCCGGTTTCTGGCCCCATGCGATACTCTATGTGGGCCCGCCAGAGGAATTGCGAGCGAGGGGTACGGATAACCGGCCCTGGGTGCAAAAACATCTGGCCCGGTACTCTGCACCGGGCCGCGATGGCCGCCCGAACCGGGTCGTCGAGGCCATCAGCGAGGGTGTGGTTTTCTCTTCTATTGAGGAAGCGCTTCACGCCGATTACGTCGCGGTTCTACGGCCGCGCCTCTCGCAGGCCCGGCGGGACTCGGCCATAGAGCGCGCGTTTTCCCATGTGGGCAAACCCTACGACTTCGAATTCGACTTTTTCTCCACCGACCAGATCGTGTGCACCGAGCTGGTATACCGCGCCTACGACGAGGCGATTGGGGGCGAGCGGATTGAGCTAGAGATGCAGCGCATCCTCGGCCGAGACACCTATCCCGCCATCGAATACGTCCGCAAGTTCCGCGACGAGGACCATGCCGATCGCGCTCTTGTCGCTGCTGGTCAAGCGCGGCAGAGCTCATTCGACTTCGTGGCCTTCCTCGACGGCAACAGACGCCTGGACCGCAAGGCACTGATGGCCACCGCCGACGCACCGAGCACCCCAGCGCGCGTCGGCTGGACCTCAGGAGCTGCCGGTGGCTGGAGTTATAGCCTCGGCGGCAACAGCAACGAAGCAGATCTCCACAGTCCCCTCGTCGAGCTTAGCGGGGGACATTCTCTGAGCCACCAAAGCCTGGTACAGATCAGCGCGCACGCGTCGAAAATCCGCCATAACAACGGCACCAGATGGCAGTTGGCGCATGCATTGACGCTGCAGTGGCACCCAACACGGCTGGTGTATCTCGGCCTGGGCGGCGGTCTGGCATATGGAGCGCGAGAGCCTGGCGCGTTCGCCACAGTGAGTCTGGGCTATGAGGTGGTGCAAAGTCTCGGCTGGGCCCTTGCTATTCGGCTCCAGCACACTTCCAGCACCACCCGCGGCTTTGCGCAGCCGAAATCTAATTTGAGCCTGGATTTGGGACTACAGCTCTACTAAGGGCCCGACCGCCACCACCGCCCCTTGATCAGAAGAGCCAAAAGGCCCTTAATCATGACCATTCGTTAGTATGCATAGTCATTTTGTCGAAAAGGGACGGGAGACGATGCCAGACGACAAACTCACAATTTTTACTCTGAATCTAAATAACCAACGTCCCGATCCACGCGGCGACCAACTGGTCCGCGACGCGTTGATCGATCTGCGACCAGATCTGATCTCCTTTCAAGAGGTCGACTGGAACGGCGAGGATCCGCACCAAGGAACGGACATCCTAGAAGGACTGGACTATCAGTCCATCCACCAATTTGACTTGCAGCGCCCGGATCGACCATACGGCACCCTGATCGCCAGCCGCTGGCCGATCTCGCGTTCCGACCTAGTCAAACTGCCCAGCACCGAGCGCGGCAAAGCTTTTCCCCGAGCGATTCAGGCCGCGTTGATAAAGGCCCCCAAGCCCATTGGCTCTCTGCTCTTTATCAACCCCAAACCGCATTACGAGCCGTATATGGAACTGGAGCGCGAAATGCAAGCCGTCGCCCTGGCCGACTACATTGAGCGCAATGCAGATCCCGACGGTTTTCCGCCCATTGTCGCTGGAGACCTCGATGCCACCCCGGAGGCATCGAGCATTCGCTTCCTAACTGGGTTGCAGTCGCTAAACGGTCGGAGCACACATTTGGTCGATGCCTGGAAAGCGGCCGGCAATGATGGACCGGGCTACACTTGGTCCTGCGAAAACGCCCTAGTCGAACAAGTGGCCGAACGCATCGTGCGTGAAAAAGGACACCGGCGCCGGCTGGACTACATTCTCGTGGGAGCACCGCTATTGTACAGCGGCTATGCGCGCGTAGAGACGTGTCGAGTGGTGCTCGATCAGCCGTGCGACGGCATCTGGGCTAGCGGGCACTTCGGTGTGTTTGCCGAATTAGCGCTCTGCTCGTAGGCACGAGCCCAATGGATCGCCTACGCGAGCTGACCGAATCGAAGATCTATGAACGTCACGATCTCTGCACTGAATTCCCTCATTATCAACGGAGGACACTAGGTAAAACTGTGTATTCGAAATAGTCGAAATCGGCCGCGTTTTCACTTTGCTGCCCATTGGAGGTGGCGTAAAGACCGATGTGGGCACCAACAAAACCGCCGGCGACCTGGGTCGAGAGGACACGTCCATTGGTATTTTCGGCGATCGATTCCCAGGATTCTGGAGAGGAGGCAGCGTAGAAGCTATACTCCTGGCCGCGTGCCTCTACCTTCAAATATATCCGCGGGACCGAATTGCACCGGGACGTATTTTGCGGTGAGAGACTGCTGAGCGCTTTCGAGCCAAGGATTTGTTCCTCGCCCTTTCTTCGTTCGATCAGGTGGACCTGGTCGCCTTGAATAACAAAGCGAAAGTGGTTGTCATTGTTTTGCAGTAGGACTAGTCCGGCGGATTCGAATTCGGTTTTTGGAGCAAATTCAAAAGCCGTCCGGGCCGCGAAGTTTATGTGTCGTTGAGGTCGACCGATGAACGAGGGATTGCAGATCTCTTCGAGCCGTTCAGGGCGAAGTTGAAGGCGCAGGAATCCAGGGCGCTCAGAGAGCGAGTAGAATACGTTCCGCGGCGTACGAATGAAATGCCATTGGTCAGAAAGTTTCTCGGCGTCGAAGTGGTCGCAGGTAGGTTCGGAAGGCCAGGGGTGCGGTTCTATATTCGGGGCGACTTCTTCCATCCGGATCTGACCGTGGCCTGGGTTGACCACCGGCCAGCCCTCTTCCCAGACGATCGGGGTGAGGAAAGTCTCGCGGCCGAGGTTGTAGAAATACCCGCCGTAGGGACGAGAGGCGAGTGCCACCATCCACCATTCACCGGCGGGGGTGTCGATCAGGTCGGCGTGACCGGGATTCGTGATCGGCTGTTCGAGCCCCAGGTGGCGGTGGGTGAGGATCGGATTTCTAGGATTGCCCTGATAGGGGCCGCGTACATCTTCAGCACGGGCTATGGTCACAGCGTGGTCATGAAAGGTGCCAGCTTCGGCCAGAACCAGATAGTAGCTGCCATCGACCTTGTAAATATGGGGCGCTTCGGGGGCAGAGGCTTCTTTCAAGGCGCCGTTCCACAGCTGGAAGCGCTCCCCGACTAACTCCAATTTTTCGAGATCCAGTTCCTGCAGCCAGATATCGCGGTAGCCGGGATAGGGCTCGTCCTCAACACGAGCATTGGCCATATACCACGCACGGCCATCGTCGTCGAAGAAGAGCGAGGGGTCGATGACCGCAGGCTGATCGGTGAGGGTGATTGGCTCAGACCATTCGCCGGCGGGATCTTCTGCGCTGACGATGATATTGTCGTCGCGAAAACCGACCTGACCGTCGGGGCCGCGCACGGTGCCAACCACATAGAAGGTACCCTCGTGATGGCGGATGGTTGGCGCATAAATGCCCTGCGAGGGTAGTACGTTGTCTAGGTTTAGTTGCGAGGGCCGGTCGAGGATATGCCCCAATGAATGCCAGTGGACTAGGTCGCGGCTGTGGAAGAGTGGGACGCCAGGGAAGTATTCGAAGCTGGAGGTGATCAAATAATAGTCGTTGTCTACCCGGCAGATCGAGGGATCGGGCGCAAAACCGGGGAGCACGGGATTGGTAAAGGTGCGCTTCATAGGGGCGTTCTTTCTTTATTAGGTGATTTGAAAGGCTCGAAATAATGTCCAATGACTGATCTTGCGGCTTTCACCTCATAAGGGGTCTGAAAAAAGTATGTTATAGATTAGTCGTGAGACTGGCAATTTCCAAGGCGTCCAGTACAAGATAACTTTGGCCACATGGGTATCGACGGTGATCAATGCCTCACCGACCAAGGAACTATTGTTCGACGACGTATGTTTCGCGATTTCTCGAAACGTTGTAGTTATAGACTGTTCTCGCTGCGAATATGCTAGGTAATGACATAGGTCTACATCGCTCACCAGAGCGTAGCACAGACCTGCCCGACCTGGGTGCCGAGGAGCCGAATAGGCGAACTTCGCCCGTTAATATCATCTTGCGAATCAGGTGCCATGACTCACCCGATTGCCCCACGAAGGGCGAGACTATTTCATGGTCGATAAGGGAGTTGACACATGAAACAAAATCAGCTTAGCACCGATCCTGTTCCAGAACAGCCGAAGCAGCCTATCGCGCCGCCCTCCGCATGGCACTCTTTGCCACTTTTCAAACCCGACTCGGGCCTGTTGTTGAAGGACGGCGGGCTGAACCCATCGCAAAAGCAGCAGCTAGATCTCGACGGCCATGTCGTGCTGCCCGGCGTGCTCGCACCGGAGACAGTCGAGCGAACGGTGTCGGCGTTGGTGCGGATTGACGAGTTGGAAGCAGAACATGCGCGAACGGCCATGGGGCGGCGGAAGGCGAAGATACTGGAGCGGCTCGAGCAGCCTCAGTCGCTCCACCCAACCAAACGGCAGGCGCTACAGCCCGAGCTCAACTGTTGGGGGGCAGATGGAGGGCACGGCATGCGCATGAACATTGGGCAGTTGGTTGCCGAACACGACGAGTACCTCGAGTCGATCATTGGCCACCCTCAGATGCTCGCGCTAGCGCGATCCGTACTCGGCGACGAGCTTCGATTCGACCATCAGTGCACGTCTTCAGGCCGCCACGCCGGCAACGAAGGCATGGGCTATCACTCACACAACTACGCTGACGAGCACCCTCAAATCGGCTATATCCGGGTGTTCTTTTACCTGAACGGTTTCGGGCTCAAGGACGGAAATCTCAAGACGGTTCCTGGTTCACACCTCTTTCGCACGGATGCCGGAAGTGGGCGTACGGACGCGGACATCACGGCCTGGGCTTCCGGCAAGCGACACCCCATTACAGCCAAGCCGTTGGCCATCCGCAAGCTGGCGTGCCCCCCGGGTTCAGTCGTCGTCATGTGGACGCATGCGACGCACGGCGTCGATCCAAAACCCGCGGGCTCAGAGCGGCGCTGGGCGCTGATCACGGCCTACCGCAACCCTGGTGCGCCGCTCGATCCAGAGACTGGAATTGCGGTTGGCTTTCCGAACTGGATGACGCCGAATTACCGCGATGCACCGACTCCAGGTTTGGCCCCCTGCCACAAGCGCTGGGACTAGCCGCCGATGGCAATATCGCCCTTGTGTCCCACAAAGATCTGCTCGAAACGAAACTCATGAATTTGTCGTGAAGAGGTCTACACGGGATCTTCTGCCCGTCGATTACCGCCTTTGCATTCCGTTGAACAACAAGGTAGCTGGCAAAAATTCTTTGAATCTGATAGAGCAGGCTCGCGGCATGCAACTTACACTGTCAAGTGTGCGAAGCCGGTCTGACGGAGGACTTTTTTCCAAATTTCAACATGGGCTTCGTGTCTGGCCTGTGGCCGGTAGCCGATACGCAGGTAGGTTTTCAGTGCAGCCAGCCGCGGAGGATCTGTGTTGAGCACGGCGTCGGTGCAGCTATCTGTCCTGAATGATTCCGTTGCTACGCAGGATATACAGAAACCGAGTTTGTAACCGGCCCACTTTGGTCTAACGCCGACATAATGAAGGTATCCGTGCTCTGCTCCTCCGCCTCTGACAGCCGATGCAGTAGCACACATCTCCCCGCTCAATTTTTCCCTGATGAAGAAAACCCGGTCCGGGCGATAGCCTTCTCTATCAAGTATTACTTTTTTCCAGTCATCAACGGTTTTGTCCTTTTTGAATGACTCACTGATAATGGCGACCCAATCGTGTTCAAGACCTTGAGAATACGTTACAGTCTCATATCCTAAAGGTAATTCCCAGTTCAATTGCCAGGCCGCAATGTCCGAGATAATCATGCTCAGTTGTGGTACTACCCCGCGGTGCATTTTTGCGAACCAACTGCACTCGTTTGCCCCCTGCGGCCGCCCGATGGCGGCGCGTCGTCTTCGACCAGCACCCGATCGTCGAGTCCGAAGGCATCCGCTTCGTCGTAGCACAGATTGCTCAACTGGCCGCGCTCTTCCAAAGATGCAGCGTCGAGCACAAGGTCAATCAGTTTTCCTGTTGACATCTCTCAATCCTCGTGGAATGTAACCGTGCAGACACCGCCGCAACTGCTGTCGCGGCCTGCGTTCGGTGGCGGGGTTCAATCTGCGGATATAATTGAATCTGCTGAGGGAGTGGTTACCTCGGACAATACCGATATTTGGAGCGCAAACCAAGGTAACGGTAGGATCGGCGCATTTGGCGCAGACACCGGCCAATCAAGTACTCGACAGCCTGTTTTTTCTTCGCTGTGCATACCACTTTCCTTGAGTTGATCTCTTCCAATACCCGAATCTTGAGCATGGATTCGGCCGGCATCTTCTTCTGTCCGCCGATTTCTTTATTCAGCTCGACTAGCGACTTCGCCTCGACCAGATTGATGTCGCTGTATTTGCATTTCCAGCGATGCAAAATGGCGAAAATGGAACCGACCAGAGCAGAATAATAAATAGAACCCATCTGCGCAGCAAAACCAAGCAAAAGCTCGACAAAACAACACATTATATTTGTCGGCCGTTGCTACCAACTCATAAAGTTCACACCGCCCACTTCCTACGCGAGCGTGCTCCTGAGCGGATTGGAAATGCCTGTGAGGCCGAAACGAACGAAGAGCAGGCCTGCTTCCGACCCCTGTTGCCCCAACTACTCTTTGCGTACACTACCCTCGATGAAGAGTCGCCGTCCCCATATTCTATTGATCTGCAGCGACCAACAGCGCTTCGACACGCTCGGCGCCAACGGCAACCCGATATGCCAAACGCCGAGCCTCGACCGTTTGGCGGCGGCGGGGATGAACTTTTCCCACGCTTTTACCGTCTCCTCGCTCTGCTCGCCGGCACGAGCTTCGCTGCTGACCGGACTTTATCCGCACAATCACAGAATGACCGACAACTGCAATGCACGCCAGGTACAGCAGCGCGAGTTGCCGCGTCGACTCGACGTTTTTCCCCGACTCTTGCAGACGGCGGGCTATCGGTGCAGTTACGTCGGCAAATGGCACCTGGGGCAGGAACAGACGCCTCTCGATTGGGGTTTCGACGAATACTTGCCGGGAACAGGCTGGCACGAATGGTGGCCGGAAGGAGTCCAGCTGGAACAAGAATCTACCTTCCGGCTGCCCTATGCCCCAGAGAAACCGCTGGCGGCACGAGTCCCTCTGCCGCTGACCGACTACCCAGACTATCAGCGGGCCAGCGCTGCGATCTCTGTTTTGGAGGAGCACACAGAATGGAGCGACCCCTTTTTTTTGCGTCTCGATTTTTTCGGCCCCCACTATCCACACTACCTGCCGGAGCCCTATGCCTCGCAGTACGCACCGAGCGCGATCCAGCCCTGGGTCAATTTCAACGACCCCTTAGAACAGGCACACAAGGGTACGCAGTGGTTAAAGCAACGGTGGGGCGTCTCCGAATGGCCATCCGCTGCAGAGATCGTCGCGGCGTATTACGGTCATGTCACGTGTGTCGACTACCAGATCGGCCGGGTGCTCAATGCGCTCGAGCGCTTAGGCTTAGCCGAGGATACACTGGTCATGTTCACTTCCGACCACGGTGACCTGACCGGTGCGCACGGGATTTTGCAAAAAGGGGCTGTCGGCTACGACGAACTCTACCGCATCCCGTTGATCGCCCGGTGGCCGGGTGTGATAGAAGCCGGTGCTCTAAGCGGTGAACTAGTGGAGCTCTCGGACCTGATGCCGACCTTGTTGGAGCTAGCGGGCGCGGAAACAGTGCCGGGCGTGGATGGGCGCAGTCTCGGCCCCTTGCTTCTCGGCCGACAGGTGGAAGACTGGCGGCAGGCCATCTTCGCAGAATACCTGGGCCATCAAAACGGCGATATAGCCCTGAAGATCCTCCGCACCCAGACCCACAAGCTGGTCCTCACCGCCTCTGGACCAGATGAACTATTCGACCTAGTAGCGGATCCGGGCGAATTGAAAAACCGCATTGACGACCCCCTCTGCAGAGCCGTGCTCTCCGATCTGGCAGAACGACTGGCAAAGCGCATGGACGACTCGCACGATCCGCTCCGCGATACCTTCGCACTACGTCTCGCCCACTATCAACAAAAGCCCGAATAAGGCGTTTCTATTATCCATCCTCTACAGTTTTGTATATTGTTGCTCGACGTGTTCGGCGGTTGGCTTCGCAAGCGTGGTCGCGGAATCGAAGAGGAATCGGCACCGGATCACAGCGATTTGATTTATCCGTTTTAAGCTACCGACAATAGCTGTATTATACTTGAGTTGTGCCGCGTAAATGGCCTCGGAGGATCGCGACCAAGACAGACCAACCGACCGGACCGCCAGAGGCCGGCAGCAGGCAGCTGCTTTGGCCGACTTACGGGGGAACCTTTTGGATAATCGATCGACACGCAAAAAGTGCGGGTTTTGGATCGTCTTGTTTGCAGCACTGCTTTGCTCGGTCGCGCGAGCAGAGACTGGGGTTTCCTACGAGATCTCTAAAGTCGCTGAGGGCACGGCCTGGGTGAGTTCCTACTGGGGCTATAATGCGCCGAAACTGGTATATGATGGCAATCATTATTACACCGTGGGGCTCTGGGGCGCAGAGCAGGCAGCGGCTACAGGGGCGCTGTACGGGTTTCGGGACGGCAAATGGGAGCAGGGATATACCTGGGATGGATTGAATTATCAGCCGGGAATGTTGCTTCTGGATAACGAACAGCGTCTGGTACTCATCTACGCCAGAATGAACGAAGGACCGGTGATTTTGCGGGGGCGGGCCAAAGGGGATATTGAAAATTTCGAATCGATTGCCGTGCCGGCGGAAATCGGCAAGGCGGGGTATATCGGAGCCGGGATCTACGATAACCGGATTGTGCTGGGATATATTGGCGATCCTGAGACGTATAGTTTCAATATCGCGATACTCGATTTGGAGACTATGGAGTGGAACGGCCCCCACCTACTGGCCATTTCCCAACGCCTAGAGGAGCCCTGGACGACCTGGCTCTATCCGATTATCCTGCCCGATGCCAATGGCTTTCATCTCGCTGTCAGTAATCAGCCGGATCCGACCGCCAGCTACGATACCATACTCTACCTGTACCTTCCTTATGATGGGCTGGATACACCCACTCCGGAAGTGGTAGCTCAGGTGGACCCGTGGAGCGGCAATATGGCTTTTGCCGAGGCGATGTGGCGGCGCAGCGATGGGAGCATCTACATCACCGGGCAGTACAAGCCCGAAGGAGGAGAAAACGGTTTGCAGATCTATAGGCGCGATCCGCAGACCAAGGCCTGGCATGCACAACGGATCAGCACGGCGCAGATCGGGGCGGTGTTTGAAGATCGGGGTGGACGCCTATGGATGACGAGCACCTATTGGGATGCATTGCGGCTTTATACCGGCGATAATTGGCAGGTTGTAGATTTGCCGGAATTCGCAGAGCATGGCTTGGTCTCGAGCTTTTTTCTCCATGGCATCCATCCTGGCAGCGGCAGCTTGATCCCCGAGGGACCAGCAGTGGTGTTCAGCGCCGGGACCCATCCGGAGTACCAGTTGTGGTTTGTGCAATTTGACCTGCCTACGGCGGTCACAGCGGTGGCAGAAGCGAACAGTACGCCGCCCCGCGACTTCGGACTGGCACAGAACGCACCCAATCCGGTCAATAAGGGCACGGCGATCGACTTCTGGTTGCCGACTGCAGGCCAGGTCGATCTAGCGATGTACAATCTCGTAGGCCAGCGGGTTGCCCTCGTCACGTCGGGACACCATTCGGCGGGGCGCAACGAGGTGATCTGGAACGGATTGGATCTGGGGGGCCGGCCCTTGGCTGCCGGCGTATATTTTTACCGTCTGCGCTACGCAGGTCTGGCCGCGGTTCGCAAATTAGTGCTGCTGCCCTGAGGATCTTCTAATCCCCCTACCTATACCTGTTGAACCGTGGCAAGTTCCCGTAAGAGCCGCTTTACCCGTCTCTTTGCGAGCCTCTTTTTTCATCCACTCGTGTCGTCTACACCCATCTCGGTGATTACCTGACGCAAAACAGCAGATGCAGATCATTGACTGCAAAACTTAGCGTGAAATCAATGATCTGGAGAAACAAAGACCTTGAGATATAATCCTTTGCTCATCCGATATTTCCGGCAACTCGCTCTCCTAAACGAGCACCTGCAAGGGCAAGAAAAAAGGCCACTATTCCACCTATCAACATCTTCGTAAGACTGAAATGGATAAAGCTATACGGGGTAAAAAACGAAAGACACAACACGAGCGCTACTGAAATAAATGCCCCCACTGCGGGTTCCCTGGTGCGGATTCCTGGGGAGATCAGGCCTATGATAAAACCACCAATGAAGAAGCTAACGAGATTGAGCAGACCTTGTATCAGAAATCGCAAACTAATCGAGAGGAACCTGCCGACCACCACTTCACCAATCAGCCCGCCTAAAAACAGCTCTACCGCTATGAAAATCCCTGCACTGGCGATCATCCAGTTTTTGGAAAAAGGCTGATAGTCTGGATCACTCATCTTGTTATTACCATCTCTTTAGAATGAAACGAGGTCGTGCGAAAGCTACTATGCCTGCCAATAGTCATCAACAAACGGCCTGCAAACTAATGAGAAACGAATAACCTTGGCCCTCTTCGCGAAATTCTTCATCCACTGTGATGTACCTTGCGCCGACTCACCGCCAAGCCCGTGCTCTGTACAATATCCAGCCAACTCCACTCATTGACCAGATCGCCGACGCGGGTAAGTTAGGAGAAATCTGCACTGACGATCCAGAAATCAGGTACGTTAACGATGGGCGACCCGTCCATGCACTTTTAGGTCGGCCACCAGATCGCGCCCGGCCCGCAGCAGGTCGTGCATGTGCACGTAGCGGAAAAGCGAACTCCTGCCAGTTAGATACAAATTGTCGAAGGTGCGAAAATACCTAATTAGGCTCTCGATGCGATCAGCGAAACCTAATTCAAGCACAGGATAGGCGAAGGGCAACTTGTAGGCCCCGAAAGACACGACTTCTCCTTCGCCGATGGCTTGAAATTTCTGCAAGGCCTTCCATACCGCGCCGCGCACTTCCGCGGCAGGCATCGACCAAACAGGATCGTCATCAAAACAAGGCCATTCAACGACAATTGCCGTCTGATCTGCAGGCGCCATGTCAACACTGCGATTCTTGGGTTCATAGATGCGGGTAAAGGGAAATTCCGCCTCGGGAAAATATAGTGAGGCATTCGGTGTGAACGACGCTCGGTCCAGTCCAAAAACGCACAACACCATATGGCGATATTTAACCGCATCGACCGCTGCCAAAATCTCAGGAGGAGGAGGGGGATCTAGAATCTTCGCCGACAAGGTCAATGGCAGAGTGTTGACCACGTTGGAAACGCCCATCTCCATGTCGTCATTTATAACCACGCGTTCAATGCGTCCTGCGCCATGGACTAGTCGACTTACACGGCAGTTGGTGCGGATACGCTCTGGTCCGATCGTTGCACACAGCCTGTCGGCGACCATACCGATACCGTATTTGGGATATAGAAAAGAGCCATCGAGATGGTCTGGATGTTTTTGCTGCCCCAGCACCAATTCGCGCAGAAAATTTTTCATATCTAACCCCTTGAGCCGACCACCCGATACATCTGTTGATAGGGTGCGAGGATCGACTCCCCACAACTTGCGCGAATAGTTGAGCAAGAACAGGTTTGCCAGTGTTGGGCCGTATCGCTCCATAGCCATTGCGGCGAAATTATTCGCCGACCCTGGTCGTCGCCAGTCAAGATTTTCGACCGCGATACGCAGAAGAGTTTTACACTGTAACCGCGATACTAGGTTGCTTAGTTGCAAGGGAAACCGAAAAAAATCGCGCCCAGAATAAATCTCGCTCGGGGCCGATACCTCGTGCAGATCACCACCCAATAAACCCTTAATCTCACGTGTGATATCGGGGTCCTTGTCGTGGACACGGTGGGCGCCAGTGTCGAAAAGAAAATCGCCCTGCCGCATGGTGCGGCAGTTGCCACCGACCTCGTCACTAGCCTCGAAAATGGCAAAATCCAAGCCTAGTTTCTGCGCCCAATAGCCGGCAGCGAGTCCAGCCGGTCCGCCACCGAGGATTTGAATCTCAGGATTTTTGACTACTTTAGTACTCATACACTGTCAGCTCCGGCCACATGCGATTGACATAGGGGTTGTGGTAAAAAGTTCTACTAAGCTCAGGCGTCCTGCCGGCTATTGGACTGCCGACAACCGTCAGCTGCGTCGTATCCAATATCGCTTGCAGCCGCAACAGATCTTCGCCTTTGGCTATCGGAAAATATTCGGCTTTTAGCCCCTGAGCAGCGAGATAATACTTTATCAAAGGCACCGATGCGACGCGCAGATTGGCGGTCTCTTTAGAAAGAAGGTAGCCATGAACCTGCGCTATCGCCGATCCGTATTTATGTTGGACCACCAGGTGCACCGTGGTGTAGCCGTAACATAGAGCGAAACACAATGCCAGAGTGCGTGCTATCCTTAGGCTGCTGCATCCGATCTTCGCTATTGCGTAGGCAGGTGCCATGGCTAACAAGGGTAGTAAAGGCAACACATGCCGACTTTTGTAGATCACGTTTTGAAAGAAAAATATCCAGACAATATAAAACGCGGCGCCCCACCACCACGCGCGAGGCCCCGACCAATCTCGTAGCGCCTCGCGCCCTATAGCACACAATGCTCCCAGTAGCGTGATAGTCGCTACCTGAGTCACCCAATGACGGCCCGACCAGTACAGACCGAATCCATCGGCCCACACGCCCTCGAAAAGTTTTACCGCACGCAGTACGTAATCGGGGTCGGTCGCGACGGTGCCCCCAAATTCAGTGAAATGACCCGTCGTCTGCTCCTGAGCTGCGACCACAAGGTCGTTCCAGCCGGTGATCGCTAACAGTGGCACAAACCAGACTGCCACACCAGCCAGCCCAACCCCGACGAACAGCATGCGATCCCTACGGGCATACAAACTCGCCCATAGAGGCGGTAGCAAAATCGGAGCGTACGATAGCCGTACGCCAAGCATCAAGCCGGCGACAAAAAATGCCGCCAACACCTTCTTGGTATTATGCGCGCCAGCTAAAGCACAGCTACTAAGAGCCAAGGCCACGCCCGTCAAATCGGGCATGTAGCGGCTGCCCATCAGCCAAATAAGCGGGTTGAAAAACAGCAGAAACACCAGCGCGATGCCGAACGGCTCGACAATCCGTATCTGCGCCAACGCCAGAGCAAAATAGATGGTGGCAAAGGTCGCAAAACCGCCCAGTATTGCGAAAGCAACAGCATAGCGATCGGTAATCCAATAGATGCTCTTAGCAAGGCCGCAAAAGACCGGGTAGGCGGGGAAGTGCGGCTGCATCTTGGCGACGTCGTAATCCGACATGGCCAGTGCAAAGCGAAGGCTGTCCGGGTCCTCAATATAATATATCGCGGTCCACAACCGCGATACCAGACAGAGCGTCAGCAGCAACATCCAGGCCTTCCGCTCGCTCATCGTCTAGTTCTTTCCCGTAGAAAACGTTGAGAAACCTACATCCCCATTATCGAAACCCCGTCCTTCCGCTCACTATCCACTGTTGCATTTAAGCCGATTTGTGCACGACCATCGGATTAGACGAAAAGCCACGCCGCCGCGAGTAAAACACTACGCAAATTACCAATGTCTCCGGGCAATAAATAACAAGCTTAGCCACCGCCTCAGCCCCCACTATGCGATTCTGCACGCATTAATCGCAGTTCGCTGCATTTGGGCCTCAAACATAGCCGTTCACCAACCGATACAATCCGCTCCCTGCCGACGTTTACCGTTATCTCGTGTTCGCCCGCACAAACGACAACCTCGCGCTTTTCACCTTGAAAAAATGTGTGCTTGACAACGCCAACAATGGATGCTTCTGCCTCCTCAACCAGATCGATGTGGTCTGGTCGTATTACAACCTCGGGTATTTCACGCGATGCACCCATTTCGCCGGCTGTTGCTTCTGCGATCGGGTGATCCAAACCTTGGTTGACCAAATGGACGGGCAAGATGTTCACTTTCCCGAAAAAGCCAGCCACATATCGATTGCAGGGCTCGCGGTATAGCTGCTCGGGTTCGCCGGCCTGTTGCAGCCTCCCACTCTTAATCAAGGTCACATGTTTGACCACGGACATAATCTGCGTGATATCATGACTCACCCAAAGCGCCGTTATTCGCGCTCGTTGTATTGCTCTGTACATATCATCGCGCACCCGCGTTTTAGATGCCTCATCCAGATTGCTAAAAGGCTCATCCAGGAGCATCAATTTCGGCCGCGGCGCCAGGGCGCGGGCGAGAGCTATTCGCTGCTGCTGTCCGCCAGACAGCTCGTGTGGATAGTAGTTTTCGGATCCTTGCAGGTCCACGAGTTCAAGCATTTCCGCGACCACCGAACGGTTAGACCCTTTATTGGCTTTCAAACCAAAAGCAATGTTTTCGCCAATACGCAGGTGGGGAAATAACGCATAGTCCTGGAATACCATACCGATCCCTCGAGCCTCGGCAGCTACAAAATTATTTCCACTGGACACTACTTGGCCATCAACTGCGATTGACCCCGTCGTCGGCTCCTCGAATCCGGCTACTAGTCGTAAGATGGTCGTCTTTCCACTGCCGCTTTCGCCAACAATGCCCACGAGTTCACCGCGTTCGACAGTGAGGTCAAAACCAGTGAGCGAGGGAGTGTCTGCTCTTGCATATCGCTTCCCCAGATTCTTGAGGCATAGCATGGTCATGCTTCTTCCCTACCCATAATCCGATTCAATGCTAAGGCAGGCGCGGCCCCTATTGCCACGATTATTAACGACGCGTTAGCCGATGCGGCGACTTCCTCATCGCTAGCCAATTCAAAAGCCCTAGTAGCCAAAGTCTCGAAGTTAAAGGGACGCAGTATCAGAGTCAGTGGCAATTCCTTCAAAACGTCGATAAATACCAACATACCGGCTCCGACCAGAGCCGTGCTTACAAGGGGAACATCTATTTTTGTTAGAGTTCGCCACGGTCCGGCACCTAATGAACGTGCCGCCTCTTCGACATGCACACTCAAACCTTCGAAACCCGCTTCTACTGCCCGGTAACCCACCGCTAGAAACCGCACAAGATAGGCGTATTGCAGTGTTACCAAAGAATTACCGAGCAGCAGTCCGGTGGAAATGCCTAGCCATGCGGTTGAGATATCGTCTGTTGTGGAGTCGACCCAAGCAATCGGCAACATGACGCCAATAGCGATCACCGCGCCCGGTACGGAATAGCCCAATGTGGCCACGCGTCCTAACGAACGCATTGCTAATACAGGATACATACGCGCCGAAAATACCATCAGCACTGCAATTCCCACTACCAGCAGTGATGCCACAGCCGATAGTGCGAGACTGTTGAACACCAGCATGAGAAAATCTACCTCAAGTACTCTCCGCCACGTCAAGACTGCCCACGAGAATAATTGCAAAATTGGAATTGCGAAACCCAGTAGGAAAGGCAGAGCACATATGCCAAAGGCTAGGAGGCCCCGGCGTGCCGACAACCGCTGCCTGCGCAAAGGCGGCTTCGGACGACCACCCTCAGCAAAGCGTCTCTGACCGCGCTGCCACTGCTCAAAGCTCAACACTACAAGTACAAAGATCAAGGAACAGGCGGCGAGGCGAGTAGCTGCATCGCTGTCTCCCAATGAATACCAAGCGCTGAAAATACCGGTGGTAAACGTGTCGACCCCATAGTATTTAACGGCGCCGTACTCGTTCAGTGTTTCTAGTCCCACCAAACTCGCTCCACCAACCAACGCCGGCCGAGAGAGCGGCAGTGCAATGCGCCAGAAAGCTCCCGAACGCGTTCGACCCAGGCTTTGCGCAACCTCTATTACCGCATTAGAGTGCTGCGTAAACGAAGCTCTTGCCGTTAAGTAAACGTAGGGATAAAGCGCAAACCCCATGATTGTAATTAGACCGTAAATATTGACGATATCCAAACCTGGTCCGAAAGCCCATGAGTCCATACCCACCATATAGAGCAATGTTCGGATCGGTCCGCGATAATCAAAAATCCCGGCGTAGGTATAGGCGGTCACATAACTGGGCAATGCAAGCGGAAGGACCAAGCCCCATGCAAAAAATCTACGGGCAGGAAAGCTGTAGACGGTAACCAACCACGCGGTGGGAATGCCCATCGCTAGAGCCAATAAACATACCCCTACGAGCAATGCAGAAGAATTGAGCGCGTAATCATATACCCAATAGGCGACAACAAAAGTCCACGCCTCGCTTTTAGCGCCAAAGACCTGCACTGCCACGTACAGAATGGGCACCGCAACAACCAAGCCTACGAGGCTGGTTGCAACCGACCATCTATTGAATTTGCTTTTAAACAATTGCTACGCCGCACTGAATGCGCCGGTGATGTCGCGCCACTACCGCCAACCGCTTTTTGCAAAAATGGTCACCGCCTCAAAATTGTGCTTGCCTAATAATGATAGATTTATGTTATCGCTTTTGAAGTCGCCCCACATTTTCTTCAGCGGCGAATCCTCCACTTCAGGATTTACCGGATATTCGAAATTTGCTTTTGCAAAAGCTTGCTGTGCCTGGCGACCGCTGAGAAACTCAAGCAGCGCGATGGCGTTCTCCAGGTTCGTCGAGCTGGCGGTGACGCCGGCCCCACTGATGTTTATGTGGGTACCTCTGCCGTCTTGATTGGGAAAAAAAAGCTCCACGGCGGCAGCGGCCGTGCGCTCAGCCTCGTCTTCTGAATTGAGAAGCTTCCCCATGTAGTAGCTATTTACGATAGCGACATCACCGACACCATTTGCGATGGCCTTCACCTGATCGCGGTCATTGCCCTTTGGCGTTCGTGCAAAGTTGCGAACCATACCTTCCGCCCAGATTGCGGCTTTCCGGTGTCCGTGTGCCACTATCATCGATGCCATAAGCGACTGGTTGTATATGTTCTGGGCCGAGCGAATCAGGACTTTGCCCGTCCACTGCGGTTCCGTTAGCGCCTCATAGGTGGACAACTGCTCAGGTTTGACACGATCCTTTGCGTAGGCAATAGCCCGCGTCCGTATGGTCAGACCGTACCAGTGGTGCGCGGGATCGCGCAAATGCTCGGGGACTTGCGTTTTCAATCTCTGCGATTCGACAGGCTGAAGTAACCCTTTTGACTGAGCACGGAAAAGTCGACCCGCATCTACGGTTATCAGAAGGTCGGCAGGCGATTGGTCTCCCTCGACTTCTAGGCGTTTAATCAATTGATCTGCACTGGCCTTGACTACGTTGACACTTATTCCTGTTTGTTCGGTGAATTGCTCAAAGAGCATTCGGTCAACGGGATAATGCCTGTGTGAGTATACGTTTACTTCTTTGCCAGCCTCAGCCATTGTCGTGAAAGCCAGCAACACTGGTAATAGAAATGAGCGAATCAAAGTGGGCTCCTTGAGGGATGGCGCACAACTAACCGTAGTGCCCTGATGTTATTCCCGCTTGCTAAATATAGCGTCGACGTCGTCGCGGACCTGTAACCGACGTTCCTTATTGAATAAAATACACCTACTGAGTATTAAAATACAAACAGTGCTGCCCCTACGACTAACAGCCCTAATGTGTTAAAGCGCGCCAAGGGGCTGTTTGCTTAACAAAGTTCGGCATACAGCGAACGCGAGTGGAACCCTCCTGCATAAGGCTTGGCGATACAGTCGCCGACGGGGGCAGTTACGAAGCTCAGACATCTGAAGATGAACAACCCAGTCGCCACCATTGAACAACGGTATTTAGTTTTTCGACAATAACCCATGTTCGGTGACTACCGAAACGAAATAGCCGTCTCTTTCTCCCGTAATAGGAGATATCGAGACGGCTATTTGGTTACGGCCCTCAACGCACGCCAATAGGCCTACATGTCAGCTCAACACCTACCAGTTTTCCACATTGGCGTTCGAAAAACCGTATGCGTCCTGCATAACCTGTTTAGCGCGCTGGTAATTTTTCACTTCCTGATCATACTCCGAGCTGCCTACTTCGAGATACTTCGGTGCCTTACCGAAAATACCATGTAGCTCGCTCAGTTGACTATCTGATATCAACTTGAATGCATTAAATTGCAGGCCTACAGCATACCCTTTCATCTCGGCCCAATGCTTGTTGTGATCGGTGGCACTGTAATCAGAAGTTCCGTATTTGGCCATATCGCCGAGCGTATCGTTTATGTAGTGCACCACCGTTGCGGCGATTACCTTTTCCATACCATTGGCGGCCGCACTACGCTGCAACTCAATGTCGGCCTGTGCCGCCTCATTGACAATCAGCGTGCGCCCGGTGAGAAAGGCCGTGAAGATGTCGGCCGTGAAATCGACTCCCGTGCCGCCGAGATCGCGCTTGGCTGCGCCTTTTGCTATTGCAAAATTGTATTCTGACTTGAAATCTACCTTGCCGTCACCATTGGAATCACGGGAGACGCCAGCCTTGATGTCAGCATCGGAATACATGTTAAAATCGGCTGCCGCACCGAAATAACCGAAAGCCTCGTCCCAATAGTGTTCCATGTCCGTATATGTCTTTCCCTCTTTAGCTGCGGCGTTGCCTTTTTCAAACAAGAGGTAAAGGTATTTTCCGGTTGCCTGGTAATACGGCACAGCCCCAATCAAAACTTTGTTGATCATCTGGCTGAGATCGACACCGTCTTCAGTGGTGTATACTGCCGGCGTGCCTAGTTTAGCAGGATCTTGCGAATTTTCTGCAATTATGTCTATCCATTCCCGCACTAAAGCATCGGCTGTCTTGTCGTAGCCGATAACTACATCACTGGCGACTTTTCCAGACAAATTCTTACCGGTGGACATTGCCGTATAGCTACTCTCCACTGCGCTGTAATCCTTTGGAGACGTAAGCGTCGACATTCCGTAGGCATCGTCATGGGCATAAAATCTCAACATATCTTCAGCGGAAGCTGATTGCGCACCTTCTTTACCCAGATTTCCCGTGAAAATTTTCAAATCCTGAAGCAACAGATTCCTAACAACCTGTCCAGAATAAGATACACTGCTTTCACCAGGCGTGAACCGACTATCAAAGACATAAGAGGACGGGACATCGATGCCCGAACTACCGCTGCCCGAATTACCGCTGCCCATCGGGTTACTACCTTTGTCGTCATCGCCACATGCAACTAGGGCGAAGACGGTCACTATGATCGCAAATCTCGCTTTGAGCACGAGTTACTCCTTTGTCGAAATTATGACAGTGGCCCTTAGGATAGTTTGTAGCTGCCTGCCATTTGTAAAATTCTCCAAATTGCTCTAAATACTGCGCTTGACGCCTACATTTACCTGACGCCGCGGCCCTATCAGGATGCCCGAACTTAAATCCGCCGCCGGCTGGCCAGGATTAGAATGCATCCTGGAACCGATGTAAATCTTGTCAAGGACGTTTTTACCCGCCATAAAGACACTCCAATCAGACGAGATCTTATATCTGGCGCTCACATTCAGCAGTGAGTATCTGGGCACGAGCCCAGTGTCACCTCTGTTGAAGGTGCGCTCAATGTTCTCAAAGTCGGTAAATACCTCCCCGACAAACCGTAAATCAGCGCGCAGATGAAGACCACTTGCCGTTTGTTTCGACAGGCCCACAGTCACCGTGTGCTCAGGTGCGTAGGGTAACTCATTGCCACGCAGGTCAACACTGATGTTTCCCGCCCGAGTCGCAGATTTCACAACACCGCTCCTGATCTCTGTACGCAGATAGGTGTAGGCGATGTGTATGTCCGGAAATAGCCATGAGTAACGTGAGGTAGTCAACGCCAGGCCTGTTTCCAGGCCCCAAGTGTCCGCCCTGCCGAGATTTTTGAATGCGGTACCGCGACCCGCTGCGACCAGATCTTTGATCTTGACCATGAAGCCCGTAGCCTCTACGGTCAATTCCGGATGCCAAGAGCGTAAGCCAACTTCCATATTCCAGCTTTTTTCAGCCTTTAGATCTAGTCCGCCGGCCGCAGCACGGTCTCCGAACTTGGTCACTTTTAGCGTGCCACTAGAAGGAGGCGTATACCCGCGATGGATCCCTGCGAAGGCGTTGAAGCGGCCAATGCTGTAGTTGACGCCGAAACCAGGCAATAGTACCGCCGAGACCTTGTCTTCCAGAATCGACCCGCGCAGACGATCGATCCGTTCCTGCTTAAATACCTCAAAGCGCAGTCCGGGATCAAGCGTCAGTCGCCCCCACTCAATGCGGTCCTTGGCGTACGTTGCGAGTGCTACGGTCTCATAGTGGTGGCTCTGGCCTAAAATCTGCACCGGATCCTCTTCATCGCCAGGCGTCCCGGTAAAATACACACCGCCACGTGCATCGGGGGCGTTGCCGACCTTCTTATCGTCGATAAAACGCTCGAAGTGGGCACGGACCCCTAATTCGGCATGGGCAAGGCGACCAAAGAGACTATGCTTCAAGGAATAATCCTGCGCCAAACCGCCGACATAAAAAGTCCTGAGAATACCGAAGTTACTCTCCCCGCCCCCAGTACGAACTATATCCCCGGTCTGGAAATAGGGCACGGGGCTCAGATCTTCGTTCGACAATGCCGAGGCCCGCAAGAAGACATCATCTTCACGCCACCACCGGCGATCGAAAACATTGACATATACCGTAGTATTGCCGACGAAACTAGCGGTAATCCGGTTGCTGTACATCAGGTCTAGTGAAGCCCGAAGCACTTTGAAATTATCGTCGGCTTTGGGGTTAAAATTGGGATCCGTGCGGAAGCTATATTCGGTGAGTCCAGTATAGGTCGCACTGGAGTTTTCGAAATTGCCGTTGGCTTTTAAATAGAGCACCTTCGTACCACTAAAACGATACTGCGACTTGACCGAGCCATTGACTTGGTCGAAGGCGTTGTTGTCGCGGAAACCGCTACCGTGTTTGTAGAGCGCCTGCACGTCTGTTATGAACTTCCGGCTTCCCAATCCCCGCTGCTCGATTAGCGCGCTGTAATAGCCGTTGTTGCCAACGGTTAATTGACTGGACAGCCTCCTTGTCCCGTCGGGCCGCTGCGTGATGTAATTGATGACTCCGCCCATGGTCTGTGGGCCGTAGCGAACTGCCGAACTACCCTTGATCACCTCTATCGCGTCCACACGTTCAGACGGCGGGTTATAATATGTATTTGGGTAAACGTAGACCGCCGGTTGGATCGGCACGCCATCTTCCATAATCAAGACTCGCGAACTGCGCCGGGGGTTTAGCCCGCGAATCCCGATGCTTAAGCGCGAATTGCCAAACCCGTCGTCGGCAAATCCATTTATGCCTGGAACCAATTCGAGCAACTCCTGAGTACCAACCGCCTGAATCAACTGCACCTCTTTTGGCCGCAACTCGGTTACGGTTCCAGTGCGGCGCCGATTAACGACCGACGACTCACCGATGATCTCCGTCGGCGCCAGCTCAATCGGATTGCTCGCCAGTGCGACCTCAAGCGAAGTGACACGGCCGGCTTCAAGCGCAATTTCTTGCTCGTATTTGTGGTAACCGATCGAATTGACAATTACAAGTCTGATTCCCGATTCCAGCCCCAGTATCGTAAAGGCACCCTTTTTTCCGGTTATCACCCCGTGTAGGGCTTGCCCTGCGCTCTCAATCCCCGGCCGCTCAATCTTAACAACTGCACCCAAAATGGGCTGACCAGTCTCCCGATCGGTAACGGTACCGCTGACGCCCACTGACGCGCCCTCTGCAACACGGGGAGTAGCACACAGTAGAGCCATCACTACGAAGCTCAGCATCCATCCTATAGGCGGCGTCTTTATGTCGTCCAATTAAAACAACTCCGGATTAGCTTTTTTGTACGGCGTGGGGTCGACTGAGTCCCCAGGAAAAGAGCTGAGCCCATAACTGCCTTTTTCTTCTTTGTCTTCGGACTGTGGCGCCAATAATGGATCACTTTCGCAACCCATCGTCCCCCAAGAAACGCCAAGCAATACAACCAAAATCATTGCGGCCCTCCGCTGCGGAGCCGTTGATCTCAACTCGTTTAGTTTTGCCTGTCCTACAAATATCATACTGCCATACCAATCATATTGTAATTAAACCACACGGACATCATAACGATCATCTGATTCTTATGACGATCATCTGATTCTTATGACGATCATCTGATTCTTATGACGATCACTTGTTTGACATGCCAAACAACGGTTTAATATAGGGCTTCTTTTAGGCTTGGCAAGGTCTTTTCTTACTCGCAGCAAAACTTTTTGTTCTTGCTATCAACCACTACTTCGCCTTTGATGTCTCTTTAGTAAACCCATGTCGACATCGCTATTATCACACAAAAAAAGTGACTGTTAATATCAGTAAGTTGCTGCCCTTGCCGATAGTAAAGGCGCTTTCAGTTTCGGGGATTAATTGGTTTGGAAGTTCGCGTGGCACCCGATGGGGCAAAAACACGCGACCTCAATATTTTCCAATTTCCCCCGGCAGCGAGATCGTGGTAGATACCGCGATAGCGCCACCGCGGCGAGCCACACACTTGCACGAGTTGGGCTTTCATTGCTATCATCCGCTGCGCATGTAGCGCAACGGTTGGACCATTGCTCATACTCGAAACACAGTGCCTGGACGATGACACACCACTCGACTTGATTGATCTGCTCGGGACCGACAGCGGCACCGCCCACTCGTCCTAGGAAATCCTCGCCGGGGACGTGCGGCGTAACTTGCTCGAGCGCGATTAAATCCACGCCGCCGGCAATGTTGGCCGGTAAATTATTGGTGGGAAAATCTAATTATAATCCGGATCTTAAGATGTTCTTTCATGAAATCCAACCTCGATTACCAGCGTAAGCAGGCGTCAAAGATATTGTCTTATGGACTCTATCTCTTCAATCGCAGTAAATCAGCTATAAATGTTCACGGATAAACTCGAAAGATCAAAAGGCCCGACATGACCACGCTACCCCAATTCCGCTTTAACCAGCAACCCTTAGACGCCTCATCCGAAGCTATCGGTCTCTTGCGCTCTTCCAACGACGCACTCAATGACCGCGGGGAGTTGCACCAGCGCATGGCGCTCGACGGCTATCTGTTCCTGCCCGGTCTGCTCAACCGCGATCAAGTTCAGGCCGCCCGCACCAGTTCTCTTGAGCGGTTGGCCGAGCAAGACATCTTCCTGCCGGGCCACCCCCTCGACGAAGCCCTGCTGAAACCCGGCGTACACATGCGCTCAGGCGGCCAAGAGGTAACCCTCGACAACCTCCCATTGTTCGATCTGCTCTACTCAAGCCACATGATCGAGTTTTACGAATTTTTCTTAGGCGGCCCAGTGCGGCCCCTCGAATATACCTGGTTCCGCGCCAAGACGCCGACACAGAATTCGGCTACTAAACCACACTGCGACATCGTCTATATGGGACGCGGGACGGAAAACCTTTATACCTCCTGGACCCCGCTCGGCGATGTTCCGTATCAGGCGGGCGGCCTTTTAGTATTAGAAAGATCTCATCTTAACGAAGAGCTCAAAAGCACCTACGGCCAAACCGACGTTGACGTCTACTGCGAAAACGAAGGGGAGGCGGCAGAAATCATTGGCCGTGCTAGAGAAGCGAACCGTGAGTTGACACGCGAAGAGAAAAAAACTATCCGCTGGACCACCGACGGCGTCTATTCGGCGGATCCGGCCACTGTGCGCAACAAACTAGGCGGCCGCTGGTTAACCGCCGAATTTCAAATGGGCGATGTCCTAATTTTCTCGATGTACACCCTGCACTGCAGCCACGACAACCAAACACATCACCTGCGTATCTCGGCAGACTCGCGTTATCAGTTAGTTTCCGAGCCCATTGATCCGCGTTGGATCGGCGACAAACCAGCAGGCAACGGTATCCATGCGAAACGCGGCACCATCTGCTAATCAAAACCCCGATTCTTCGAACAGCCTTTCGCCCTCGCTGATTGGCTCCACATAGACCGAGACTATTTCTTACCGGCTTAGATATCGTCTGATGAAACAGAAGAAACACGGTAACATAGAGATCAACCGCATCTATGAGGTTCCAGAACGGAAACGTGCAAAATAGGGACGACGCTACAAGGCAAATTAGGGCCAAAAGTTCCTATGATTTGTCTCGGCACCAAGCCACTGGGCGGCGGTGAGGGCGAACAGACCAACCAGACCGTAGGTAGGGGCTATTGAGGGATAGGAGTATTTCTTTGTGGTAAATCTGCAGTGAACCGGGGCTGTCGATCAGCGGTTTCTATAGCCAGTATTACAGCCGTTCGGATTTTACTTACTGGCGACGGCGCTTGGCCTGCGGCGAGATTGAACAAAATGGCATGCGTAACCGAGACGATCGGCTGCTGGCGGCAGGGGATCAAATGGTCTGGCACCGGCCGCCGCGGCGGGAATTGAAAGTTCCATTGCAGTTCGAAGTCACCCACGACGATGGAGATCGGCCAATTGTCAACAAATTCTCCTGTTTGCTGGTGATGCCGGCAGGGGGCTATCCCGAACATGCGCTGCTGCGCTGCTTGGAACAAGTTAGACCCGTCGACTCTATGCGCCCCGTGTATCGGCTGGGATGCGGTAGTAGGGGATTGTTGATCTGAGCGCGCCGAGGTAGGAGCCGAGCATAGCTCGGCTTTGCCCTGCTCGCCCACGACAAAGCTGTGACGCTTTCTGTTTTGTCGATCGAAAAAATCTGCCGCTGTCGCACCGCCATGGCTGAACTGGAGGCGGAAGGTCGGATCGAAACGCCGATCGGAGCATTGGAGCAGCCTCGCCTGGGCGACTGCGTTGTGCCGACTCAGAGTCTGCGGCTATCGCATGTGGGACGCGAGGTAGACGGTGACTTTGTAGAGATTACGATCCAAAACGGCCGCCCCGTCAGATGCGCATCCACCTCGCCGCGATCGGGGCCCACTGCTCAGCTTCGAAACACCGCAGCCTGTCGCTTTACGCTTAAGTGCTGCACTCGATTGCCCATTTTTCCCTGGCAGATTAGTCGACCAACTAGAAGAAAGAGAAGACATGAGACTAGAAGAAATCGCGCAAGACGGAGACCGGCGGCTACCCTCTGGCCTAACTGGCAAGATCCAGACTGTCACTGGCTTGATTGATCCTGAGACGCTTGGCGTCTGCCTCACACACGAGCACCTCTTGATTGACTTGTCCGACCTGCTTCCCCCGCCCAACACGGCGACCGCCCGTGGCTTCTATGCGAGACCCGTGTCGGCCGAGGCGGCGGCCTACTGCCGAAACTACTCCGAATTCGGCACGGCTCACCATAGACTGGACTGTGTGGAGACCGCCGTCGAGGAGCTTGGGCTCTTCAAACAGTACGGGGGGCAGGCGATGGTCGATCTTACTCTGCCGGGTATCCACCGCGATCCTGTGGGGCTCCAGAGAATTTCCCGATCTGCGGGAGTCCACGTCGTGATGGGCTGCGGGTTCTATGTCGCAGCAACTCACCCGCCCACGCTCTCGGACTGGAGTGAGCAACAGATCGCCGCGTTGATTGTCGCCGACATTGTCGAAGGCGCGGCGGCCGAGGAAGAATCGCGTTCCACCGGCAAGGGAGTCGTGTACCGTAGGAATACCGGTGTCCGGGCTGGAGTCATCGGCGAGATTGGCTGCTCCTCGCCCCTGCACGACGATGAGCGAAAGTGTCTACGTGCAGCCGCGAGAGCCCAACGGCAAACCGGTGCCTGTATTTTTGTCCATCCCGGCAGGAAAGAAACCGCCCCATTGCAGATCCTTGAGGAACTCAGATCGGCAGGTGCAGACCTGCGGCGGGTCGTGCTCGCACACCTCGACCGCACAGTTTTCAACCGGGATACGCTGCAGGAGATCGCCGAAACCGGGGCTTACTTATCGTACGACCTCTTCGGAAACTACCCGTCTGGGTTTTATCCCCATAACCCTGCGGTTCACCTTCTTAATGACGCCGGGAGAGTGGCCGAGGTCGGTTGGATGATCGATCGTGGTTGGACGAAGCAGATCTTGATCAGCCACGACATCGCGCAGGCATTCCGACTGGCCAAATGGGGCGGCCATGGATATCATTACATTGCGGCTGAGATCGTCCCGCTAATGCGCATGCGCGGAATCAGCGAAGAAGAAGTTGGCCAGATCCTGATTGGCAACCCACGAGCGTTGCTTACTTTTGTGGCTCCCCGAGATAAACTCTCTTGAGGTAGCCTTTGCAGTTTTTTCGCCGATTGATTCGATGGATCGACGTTAAAGATGCCTCTGTATGGATATACCCCGTACTCTTGGCCAGACGACCTAAAAGGCCCTCGATAATCTTCTTATACTATTAAAATACAAATGGCACGAGAAGATCGATTGTATTCCGCTTGTCCGGTGGCACGATTAGTGATGGTGTAGTCACCGACACAGTCCACACGACCCGAAACTCGGGCGTCGCCACCATAGATACCGCGGAGGGCTTCTGCGCAACAGGCAAATCGGTAATCTGCAAGCCGTTAATGGGCAATAAGACCCGGTCGCGGGCGATGCTCCGATCGGTTGGCCCAGACCCTTAAAAAAGATGGGGATGCACATATCCCAAGCCGCAGCACAAAAGGCCGATCTTGTAGTTTTTCCAAAGATCTGCTCCGATCTGGGTGCGCCCGACGCATGAATCTTTAAAAAACTCGATGGCCCGGCGGTTACTTACCATTGCGGCGACCGCCCGTACTCATTCGGTGTATGTTGTAATTCCATAGGCAATTATGGAGGACGATAAGCGTCGCGACCGGCAGCGGGCGCTCGACGGAACCTACCCGACTTCTCCCCATTGACTCTGGCACCACTTGCCCTGACCGCTTTGATCCCTGCAATTCGGATGCGACTGTTTCCGAGCGCTTAAAGAGTAAAATCGTGCAATTGAGAAGCCACAGCACCGAAGAGATCATCAACATTCTTTGTGATGCCGAAACCGACCTGGCTTGACCCGCCACCTAAAAAGGTCCTTGATATTTCTGATATATGAATATCTGAGCGTGCTCACAGATCACTCCGCCACGTCGCCTTCAATACGAGGGTGGAGGCGGTCGTCTCACCGATCGCAGGGATCGGCCGGTGTGCGATAGGTAGATTGCTATGGCAACAACTACGGCTATAATGCCAGAGCGGAAAAATCTGAAGACACCTAGAGGGTCAAAAGCATAGAGCTGGCCGTCTGGGCCGGTGCCGATATGATAACCGCCGTCCGGGAAGCTTACGCAACCCTCGAGCGGGTCCGATATTGCAAACAGAACGTCATGGTTATGGTCGATTGGACCATACCAACCAACACCCGCTCACTGCGTGTTCCGAGCTACACGGTGTTCAATATGCGCATCGCCATCAACATGATAGGCGAAGTGCCCGCGGGCGACTGGGCAGCCATTTATATACGTCCCGGCAGCCACATCGATATTCCAAATATCAGAATCACCGGCACACCAAAAAAAGGCATGTTTTTTCGCAGTGTGATGCACCTGCATATTGGTAGGCTATCCTCGATTTGGAACCAGAATCAGGATTGGGATTCGCATCGGCTGCAACCTCTGCTTTGTAACAGACCAAGACCGATCGGCTCTGAGCGTAGAGTCTGAAGTCGATGTGATGTACGATGTTTGGGTTACCACTCATCTCGCCCCGCCCATCTCGGGTTCAGCAAGCATCCGTCGTATGTTTGCCAAATGCACTGCATACCACAATTTTTCTGTGTATACACAAGAACAATTTAATCTAGGATAATTGATGAAAAAGCCACTCAATATACTCTTTGCCTTTGCAGATGATTGGGGTAGATATGCCTCCTGCTATCAGAAACTCCACGGGGAGAATTCCCTCTCTTCTGTGATGCAAACCCCACACATAGATCGCATCGCCAATGAGGGTGTGCTATTTGCCAATGCTCACGTTCCGGCCCCCTCATGTACGCCCTGCCGAAGTTCTCTGATCTCGGGTCGTTACTTTTGGCAAACGAGACTGGGGGCCATTTTATCTGGTGCCGTTTTTGATCAATCCATTCCCACTTTTCCCAAGATTTTAGGGGAAAATGGTTACCACGTAGGCTTTACCTATAAAGTCTGGGGACCTGGCATCGCTCTGAATGATCCTTATGCTGGGGAAGGAAATAAATATGTCGATAAGGGACTAGCGTTTAATCAATTTTCCTTTCACGCTACAGAAAACGTAGAGAAAGGTTTTTCCATTGAGGAAGCCAAATCCCCCTTGTACAATGAAGTACGAGATAATTTTCAAGATTTTATAACTAATCGTGAGGGAGGAAAACCGTTTTTTTATTGGTGGGGACCCACTACTACTCACCGAAAATGGAAAAGAGGTAGTGGTAAAAAATTATGGGGCATTGAACCCGATGAACTAAGGGGTAAGTTGCCTGAATTCTTGCCCGATGTCCATGAGGTCCGAGAAGATGTAGCAGACTATTTGGGAGAGTGTATGGCTGTAGACAGAGGTTTAGGAGTTCTTATCGCAGAACTTGAGAAAATGGGTGAGCTAGATAATACCTTAATCGTCGTCAGTGGAGATCACGGCATACCGGGGTTGCCTCGAGCCAAGTGCAACCTCTACGATATCGGTAGCGAAGTATCTCTCATGCTTCGCCTTCCCAATGCCATTCCCGGTGGCCGAGTCATAGAAGATATGACCAATATTATGGACTTAGCTCCTACCTTCTTGGATATGGTTCAATGCGAAATACCTCAATCTATGACAGCCAAAAGCCTGAAAAAAAAAATAGTGTCTCGAAAAGAAGGGCGGACAAAAAGCGGCGATGACTATGTTATTACAGGACGCGAGCGTCATGTGGCCCATGCCCGACAGTGGAATCTGCCATACCCTAGCCGAGCGATTCGCACAGCAGAATATACTTATATCAGAAACTTTGAACCCAATCGCTGGCCGGCGGGAGACCCCCGTGGATTAGATGATGTCCATAAACCGGCTCCGCCTTATGAAGAATTGGCAGAAAATGGCTATGCTGCCTTCTACGATATGGATGCTAGCCCTACCAAGGCCTGGATGATACATCATCGGGGAGAAGAAAAACACAACAAAAATTTTCAATTGGGTTTTGGTAAAAGACCTGCAGAAGAACTTTACCATAATAATCGCGACCCGGATCAAATGAATAATCTCGCCGAAGACGAAGCATACCAAACTATCAAGAGCGAACTGAGTCGTAAGCTACTACACGAACTGGGAGCGCAACAGGATCCGCGTGTCGTCGAAGAAGAGTGTCGGTTCGAACATTCACCTTATACAGATCTCAAACTCAACAACTCGGCCTATACGGAAACCATTGAGCTGTCTAAGCTGAGATGGGAACAGTCGTAGTGCTTCCGTCATCGCAGTATTTTGGCGCCTTGTCGGCACTCTCAATGGCCAAGTAATGATTACAGCGCCACCACAATGGGGCGGCTTCGCGATCAAGCTGCGGCCTCAGCCAACGAGCGACCCCTAGTCTCCGCCAACCCTCGGTATCGTTAAATCGTAAACGATCTCCTTGATACATCGCGGATCAAAGGGCAACTCGTGGACAAGGGGCCACGGTAGCCCGACATAAGCACGCAAGCCAGCAGGTTCCTTGCCCCTTTTTATGCCCAATATTTTAGCCTCTTGAAAGCCAACGACAGTGATTAAAATTCACATCCTTTGGAAAAATCGGTCCGATGATGGTAGGTCGGTTAACGGCGGTCGTTGCTTTAGTTATTTTTGGGAAGAGCTAAGCCATGAATGAGATCAAACCCTATGAAAACGGCTACGAAAATGGTTTACAGGCGGGCCGGGCCGTGGCCGGTCATTGGCAACCGAGTTCGACCAGTCGGTTGGTATATTGGATCGAAACGATAAAGGAGGCGCCGACGATCATCTGTGAGGACCGGAAATTCGAAGAGGCCATGCGCGATTTGCAGCGTTTGCACCAGGAGGACTTGTTGGTTTTGGCGGCGGATTTGCATCGGCGCAAGATGGACGCATTGCCGGATCTACTGATCTTTCCAGAATTGGCTGGCCTAGACGAATATCTCGACGAGCAAGCCAAAGGCTACGCAGTTGGGGCGAATATTGACGTCCGCGAAGTGCTCTTGGGCCGCTACTGCGAAGAGATTTACCTCGATATAGCTCGGGGACACGGACAGACGATGGCGAATTGCTCTGAGTTCTGGTTCCCGCATACGCCAAATGGCCCGTTATTGGGCAAGGGATGGGACGATGTGATGTCCTGGTATCTAGATGATCCCTTGCCAATTCCGCCGCAAGACCTGGGTGAGCCGACCGTACAAGATATCCCGCCGCAAGACGAAGGATTCGGCTATCGCTGGGGCAGTGCCGGCAATGAGGTCGGCTTGAGTATCACTAATGGCGGCGGGGCCATTTACGAATATGAAAAGGTGCGTGATGAGGTACTTTTTCCGGTTCCGGTCAACGAGTTGGTTTTGCGCACCTGCGCCACGATTTACGAGGCGGTCGAAATGCTGACCCGGTATAATAATTACTGGGGGCCGTGCAATATGGTGGTCGGTGATGCGACCTGCAATGGTGCCCTCTTTGAAAAATCTCGCTACAGCTATGCGCTCCGGATGAGCAGCCGCAACGTTCTAATCACTACCTATGGCGGCTGCGAAGACGCGGATATGCGCCTGCTCTGCAATACAGGTAGTACATTGTTCAAGTATTACCAACGGCGTTTGCAGGTGATGAAGGAAATCGTCGCAGAGGCCGAGGCCGGCAGCCGTTTGGATATAGACGTCTTCTGGCGAGCGATCCTTCACCACGACGAAGAAGCACCCGGTTGCACTCATATGGAGACTAAGCCGGCGGGTATCGAGTTGTTCACTTTCGGGGCCTTTGCTCATTTACCACGCGAGATGCGAAGCATTAGTAAGACGATCGCACGGGACGACGGCGGGTTGCGCTATAGTTGCGAGATGCCGGCGGTAGAGAGCCGGTATCGCTTTCTTTAAAGAAACAGGTCATGTCACTTGAAGGAGAGCTATAGCTGATTTTTTTGAGCTAGGCGATCCCCTTTCCCCCGCCCTCCCACCGTTGCGCGATGAGATCGGAAGAACATTTCTGTTTCTACCCAGTAGACCCACAGCGGGTTTTACGCGTTCCCGGTCCCTCGAAGGCGCCTCAATGCTTCCCTTAATGCGCGATAGGGTCAATGACTGATTGCCAGTATAAAGCGCACAGAAAGTGTTCGAATTTCGCATACCCGGTTCGGTCCGAAGGCAGCAGAGGCGAGCCATCAGGGTCTTTAATTAGCGGACCTTGGCGGCGCGTATGGCTTTGATTCCGCTGTGCAGCCGATTGGCGGCACTGGGTAGCGCTATCAGCACAAGCAAGTCAGCGATGGCGCAGGGCATGGGACTGAATCAGTTATGACGGAAGATTCACAGTCGGGGGTTCCTTTTTTGGCCTCTACTAGCTAATTTTTGACTACTTAAATTCCAAAAAAATAGTAAGAATATGAGAAATATGAAAATTCTGATCCACAGCGTAGTATTACTCGCGTTGACCGTCGTCGCCGGCTCTGGCCAGGCCAATGGTCGACTCGTCGGTAGCGTCACCGACGGCGAATCCGGCGAAGGCTTGCCCGGTGTCAATCTGATGCTCGATGATACGGGTTGGGGCACCAGTACCGACTTAGAGGGCCGTTTTGACCTGCAGGGCATCGCCCCTGGTACGTATGTTGTGCGCGCGAGCATCATTGGATACGAAGCCTACCAGGGAAAGGTGAAGATACGGGCCGACAGCAAGACCCGACTCGACTTGCATCTGCATCCTAGTCCCATCCATCTCGGCGAAGTGCTGGTGCAATCCGAACGGGCCTATTCAGCGGCCTCCTCGCGCTCGGTGCGCGCGTTCGACCTGGAGATTCGGCCGAGTCGCACCGCCCACCAGATGCTGCAGATGGCGCCGGGACTGGTCATTGCCCAGCACGCTGGCGGCGGCAAAGCCGAGCAGATCTTCCTGCGCGGCTTTGATGCCGACCACGGCACCGACGTCGCTATTGACGTTGATGGCATTCCGGTCAACATGGTCTCGCACGGTCATGGCCAGGGCTACGCCGATCTGCATTTTATGATTGCCGACGTGATCGAGCGCGTCGATGTAGCCAAGGGGCCCTACTTTCCCGAATACGGCAATTTCGCCACGGCCGGCGCGATCAGTTTCCACACCCGCGACCATCTGGCGCGCAACGAGATTCGCCTAGTCGGCGGCAGCTTCAACACCGCCGACTACACCATGCTCTATCAGCTGCCGATGGCCAATCCCGGCCAAACCGCTTATTTCGCCGGCAATTACTACCATAGCGACGGACCCTTCGACCGCCCGCAGGACTTCCAGCGCTTCAATGTGTTTTCGAAAGTGCATACCCATTTATCGGAGCGCTCGACGCTGACGCTGGACATGGGGGCTTTCAGCTCGGCCTGGGATGCCTCTGGGCAGTTGCCTCAGCGCGCGATCGAGAGCGGCGCAGTCGGTCGCTGGGGCGCCATCGACGATCTCGAAGGCGGCGCCACTGGTCGCCGCAATCTCAACCTCACCTTTCGCTCCATAGGCCGCAACAACAGCGATTTCACCGCCCAGGCCTATCTCAGTCGCTACGATTTCAAGCTGTTCTCGAATTTCACTTTCTACCTGCAAGATCCACAACTCGGTGACATGATCGAGCAGGTCGATGACCGCCAGCTCCTGGGCTTTAAGAGTGACTACTCTTTCTATCACAACCTGGGACCGATGCTGGTGCGCGCCACGCTAGGCGGCGGCATGCGCGGCGACGATGCCGACGTGGCACTGTGGAAGACCAACGGCCGTGCCAGGTCGCGGCCCCTGGTCGATTCCCGGGTGCTGGAGCGCAATTTCCACATGTGGGGTCGCGAAGAGATTTTCCTCAATCCGCAGTGGCGGCTAATGCTGGGACTGCGCGCCGACTATTTCACATTCAATGTCGCCGACCGACTCGAAGGACAGCCGGCAGACCTGCCGCACGCCTCGGGTTATGCCCAGAGCCGAGTGCTAAGCCCGAAGGTCATGGTTGCCTACAGCCCGAGCCGGTCACTCGACTTTTTCGCCAACGCCGGCACGGGCTTCCACTCCAATGATGCCCGCAATGCGATCATCGACCGACGAGTGGCCGAGTTGCAGCGATCGCTCACGGCTGAGGGCCGCAACCGCGACGAAATCGCAGCCGAGCTGGCTGCACGCTCTTTTGATTCAGGTCATCTCGACGTCGGCACTCTGCCACGGGCGATCGGTGCCGAGATCGGGTGCAGAACGAGGCTGTTGTCGCGCCTCAATCTGGGTGCCGCGCTGTGGTGGCTCGACCTCGACAGCGAATTCGTCTATGTCGGCGATGCCGGCACAACCGAAGAGAGTGGGCGCAGCCGACGGGTCGGGCTCGATTTCGAGGCGCGACTGGAACTGCTGGCCTTGTTGTGGGCCGACACCGATATCAATTTCTCGCGCGGCAAAGCGCGCGATGCGCCGGCCGGTGCGAACGCGATCCCGCTGGCGCCGCGGCTTACCTCAACCGGCGGTCTGACCACGCGGCACGGAAGCGGTATCGAGGGTGCGCTGCGATACCGCCACATCGGCGACCGGCCCGCAAACGACGACGGCAGTATCAACGCCGAGGGCTATACCGTCCTCGATCTCAATGCAGCCTACCGCACAGAGACCTACCGTGTCGAATTCGCCGTTATGAACGTACTCGACAGTGAGTGGAATGAGGCGCAATTCGATACCGAATCGCAATTGCGCGGCGAGGCGGCGCCCGTATCGGAGCTGCATTATACTCCGGGCAATCCCCTCGGCGCCAAGGTCGGCCTCAGCTACTATTTTTGATCTTCGCATCGCCTACCTTTTAGGACAGTGCTATGCCCGTTCAAAGGGCCGGCTCAACGACCGAGTCGCCATCGTCACTGGGGCCGATTCGAGCATCAGGGGGGACGCTCCCTAAAAATGCCCGCAGGGCTCCAAAGTGGTGATTGCAGACATACTGGAGTAGCCCAAGACCGACTGCGAAGTTCTACGCTCGATCTTATTGGGCATCCCTCCTCCCTGAGCAAGAAGAGAGATTGGCCTAATTGCTAGGTGAGTGCGTTGGTTTGCATAAACTCTCCCGGAGTGAGATAGCCCAGTTCACTTCACTATGCAAGCAGTCAATGTAGCCATATTGCCAGACACTTCGGGGATGGGTGTAAATCGTTTTGATATGGTGATATGTTAGCCATGAACGATTAAGGTGCATCGGCATAGGGCGCGCTCAGGGCGTCCACCATATAGTAGCCCGCTCCAGCCAACTCGGTGGTTGGCTCTCTTCGCGGTCAAATTACCTATGATCCACACTGGACCTGAATCACTTCAATATTTGGAAAAGTTGCGAAAAACCTGCCGACATCCACCGTTGCCAATTGGTCCGTATTTTGACATTGGAATGCATATTACATATCAAAGTTCGAATGGGATCTCCTCTTTTTTCCGTAGTCGTCCTGCCCTCCGTGCTCTGACTGAGTCAATTCTGTTTCCACATTGGAAGCTACGATGGCACACTCAGCTTCTAAGCTGAGCTCAAGCTGACCATCCATCTACAGCGCAGTGACACTTTCGGCCAGTAACTTTTTTCAGCATCTGTTTTAAGGGCATATTCAAAACCCAAAACATTGTAGGCAGGCGCCTGTAAATCGAGCGCTAAATCAGTGCCAGACCAGGCTATAGTTAAAGTCGCTTACCCATGCTTATGCTTCCCATGTTCACTTCGTTCACTAGGCTCACCGTCATGTTCTCGCTCGCCTTCATGCTCATTTTCGCGATCGACTTCCAAGTAGCGCTCAGCATCGGGAGCGGTTTTTTTTCATCATAACGGTCTCTATCCCTGATCACTCCTTTGTTTGCCGCATTGTCTTACTCCCTCTCCGGTGCGGTTTGCTCAGCGGGAGTCGAGTAGCAAGCCATACTCACCATCGCTATGCAGTAAGCCACAAAAAAACATAAACATCAGGACTCAGCCGTTCCGAAGCCCCTATAATGATGAGTATCATTTTCCACTCGGCACGCATCAAGGCGCGATTGCAACTCGCAATCGTCGATTTCACCTTCCTCACCGATAAAAACCAACTGTGTTGCCGGTTTCTCGTCGCCCCAAGGTTCACCAATGATCAGACGCGTGCGTTTGCCGGCGACGTGAACGATTCCCTTCCGGGTGGGAACATCACTCAGGTAAACAAAGCCTTTGGCGCGGTAGATAGTCGCTGGTAAGGCTATCATCGCATCACGCACGGCCCCACGCACTAAAGGTTGGTCGGTGGTATAGCACCACGTGTTGAAAACAAGCATATGCTCGGCATGGTGTTCATGATGCGTCACCTCATCGGCGTCATGTTGATGCCCCTCTCGGCCCTCATGAATGTGAACATCCCAATAGGGTCTCCCTGCAAAGCGATGGAAGTCATAGGTCCCGACACCAATTACCACATCAAGAGGCACCTT
>JACLAC010017688.1_pt1 | contig 36838 bp, 45 predicted proteins | sample 8027881 | NCBI WGS metagenome assembly JACLAC01 (sample SAMN15725517, study PRJNA655200) | protist metagenome | isolation source: fluorescence activated cell sorting (FACS) single amplified genomes of... | place: Spain: Blaines Bay Microbial Observatory, Mediterranean Sea | collected 2016-01-19 | reverse complement strand
CCATAAACACCATCTAACTTTCTTGAATTTATCCCAGATTGCCTTCCTCAAGCAGAACAACTGGCCGACCACGGGCTACGAGAAGGAGGTCGATAGGCGCTGTGTTAGCTACTCGGAGTTCGTGAGGGGTTACTAACTAAGTAAGATTCGACTAGAAGCAGTTTCTTCCTATCATTTTCTTCTCTAAAGTCTTATTAAAAAAACACAATTTAAATTTACAACATCATCACTTCACTTCTAAATTATTCTGTTAATGAACCTCATCTACAACGTTTGATTCTCAGGTGATGAACACCAAGTGCCGCGACGCGAACTGGGACAAAGACAGAGGGGAATGGCATTAAAAGGAAAATTCAATTCATGAAGATGAATTGAAGCGGGCGTTTTGAGCAAATATTTAGATTTACTTGTTCATCTATATACGTTTATTTTGTGTTTGGGTTGAAAGAAATGCGAAGCATAGGAAATTTTGCGATGTAGTTGATGTTGTATGACTAGTCAGCGAGTGCGAAAAAATTTTGCATTCGAGGATCATAGGCGAACTATAGCGACAATTGTCGGTGACAGTGACTGGTTGAACGCGCGTTAAAATTACTTACTGCGACTTGCTGCGTATACATAGACATAGTACTAATGCTTTGGTTTACTTATGAAGAGATCGTGTGTTGCGTGGTGGGAACTCAAAATGTTTGTATGTCATTCTCATTCCGATTCCAAAGCTTTATCATAAAGCGGGAGGCCTTTGTTTATCGAATTAAAACCAAAACTACCTCATACGTCTCCATCGACCCAGTGCCAGGGGCGGGGGCACACGCACTACTTCCAGGTCTAGCACGCGACAGGTGAATAGCTTCTTCTGATTCCAAGTACTTCTAAAAAAAAAATTCGAAAAAAATGGCCGACGACGGCGAGAAGAAAGACGACGAGCCGGGGGCGTGCACGAAGTTCTGCTTCGCGGTTTTAGATTTTCTTGCGATGATCTTCCGCTGCGTGGTGGCGATATGCTCGGCGGTGAAGCGGTGCTGCCAACGTAAGTTGCGCTCTTTATTAATTGTAATTATCAAAGTTGGGTTCGTCATGATATTATTGGTTGTCTGTTTTAACAAATAGCAATGACTGCGCATCACATCCTTTTTCTCAAATAATATGGCAATGAGTTACATTGATATTCGCACTGTCGACCCGGGCAGGTCGGAAAACTACTCCACTTTGCGCAGCGCAGGCCCCAAAGCCGCGCCGCGCGCACGTGATTTCTTGTAAACAATTCTGCACGCCAGTGTGTGATGCTCGCGCCTTTGCCTCGGGGAGATTTATATCGCCATATAGGTTTTTTTAGGTGGCCAGAGGATAGCCGAAATCGCCTGTATTGTAATACATACGCATACGTACTTCAAAAAATTTCTGCATTGTTTATTCGACAACAAGTTGCATTTAATTTCAAATTCAACTTCACACTGCAGAGTGCTGCTACCCGCTGAAGGAGAGCTTCTTCAACTGCTACGACTCGTGCAACCTGCGCTACAACCCGTACAAGAAGAAGGTGCCCTACACCCACGTGCCGACCTTTTCGTATGGCGCGAGCATGGTGTAAGCGGGCGGCACCTATCCGCTGCGGGGCGTGATGGAGGCGCAGGACCCGCTGGCGCATGCGCGAGAGCAAGCCGAGTCCCAGCAGCTGCTGCACCACGAGGCCACCTTCGCGCTGGAGCACGACCACCGCGGGATGGAGAACAGCAACGAAGCGCTACGCACGGCGCGGCTCACGCGGCGTGGCGACAAAGCAGCTCGTATTGAGGCGGCGACGCGACGGCTTGAGGGCGAGCTGACGGTTGGGCGCGGTGCTGGTGGCGTTGGTGTTGGTGGTGGTCGTGCAGTCGAGAGTGACTACAGGAAAATGTCGGCACCATCCTCCTCGCGAGTCGTGGATTAACTTTCTGAAGAATTGAAATTGATGTTTGGAATTATTTCTTACTGCTGCTCGTAGAAACGGACGAGCACGAGCTATCTGGGGCAAAAATATGAAAAAGTTTTTGAAGACGTGTCGAACGACTTGCGCGTGGTGCAATGAAAATAATAGAGATTGTGTTCGATAATAGTTTTGATGTCTGCTCACATGCATGCACTTGAGGTTGCCTATTCCTATCTTCATCTCGATGTTTACTTTTATCTCATGTTGCTCATTCTCATTCATATCATGATTTCGCAATCAGCTGAACGTATGATTTTTTACTCCCCTTCACTAGACTCAAAAACGAAACTGACTCACTCTTCTCCACTCCAATATTACTATTAAAGCTTTCCACTACTTCGCTCTAAAAAGGTCCAAGAAACAATAAATATTTACTGTACGTGCTTTGTTCCATAAACTACATTTATACAAGAAGTAGAACAAACACATTTTTATCGTAACGCATTTCAAGCGCCTTTGCCTTTGGGCTCCACCGCGACTCCTACCAAGTTTAAACCGAATAAGAACATTTATCTTGGCTAGTCATTGCCTTCCCGCTACAGCACTTATCCACATAAGAGGTACTGAACATCTGACACCAACACGTGTCCCATAGACAAATTCAAAATGGCTGCTCTACTCTCTCTCTCTCTCTCGAGGAAGGATGTATTGGCCGTGTTCGTCCTGGCGCTCAGCCTAGCACTGGTGGGGAGTACACTGGCCAGTCCGTACCTTAGGGATTTCGCTGGCTTGGGCTTGGAGCACGGGACTGAGAGCAGGCAAATTGAAGTTCCACTTCCATCGGCATCGCCACCGGCGGCTTTGGGTGGAAAGGGAGGTGCGTCTGCCTCTGCGTCTCCGATGGAGGACAGGAAAGAGCGTCTGCGCCGCAGATGGGAAAGAAACTTTACTGAAGGTGAAAAGGCGACAATGTGCTTTGAAAACCTTCTGAAAAGCAAGGAAACCTTCCTCGATAATACCGATGCGATTCACAATCTTCATATGATAATCTACCTGTTGTGCCTTGCACTTATTTTAAACACTGTGGCATATAACTACATAATGATTCGCTGCGTGTTCGGCGCAGGCGCTAATAGCCGTAGCTATAGCAACAGGCGTGGGCAGGTGCAGGATGTGAATAAGAGGCGGTGCGCCGTTCAAAATCAACGGAAGACAGACCGCTACCGAAGCGGTTTGCCCTCCGGTGCAGCTCCTTCGTCATCGTCGCCGCGAAGCCGCGACACGACGACGAAGGTGACGACGGAGCTGCGCCGGAACCATGCCGCCCTGGCCGCCGCGACGCGCAAGGCGGCGCAGGCGGACGCGCAGCAGCGCGCCGAGGAGGACCGCCAAGAGCTAGTGCAAGTGCGCCCAGAAGGACCTGACAAAGCAGAAGAAGTCGCTAACCGTGACCAAAGTAGATAATAACGGTTGGACTCATATTTTAGTTTAAGTTTGGACTCGATCAACCTTCTACATACTTCTGAAAGAACAACGCGATGCTGACCCGTGTATGCACCATAGCAGGCGCGCAGGTCGGGTGGTCTCTGGGCCACCGAAGATTCTCCACCGACTAGCTGTGCTGGTTTGCGGAGCATAATGGATCCGTGTTCTTTGACAGAAGATTTTTGAAACAACGAGTGTCGCCAGACGCTACCCATGTGGATACATTTGTCAAATTGAAAACTGTGTGAATAGCTTGAGTATAAACACTCCTCGACGCTCAGCGTCATACAGGGTGGTAACAAATTGTCAATAGCAATACGAATATAGTGTATACTGTCAGATGTAAATAGAAAATTTTTTGAAGTGGGAAAAAAAACTTTGGTCAACGTCCATCCTCTTTGAATAGAACAAGAAAAACGACAGGTGATTTAAACCGAAACCGATTGACTGTACTACTAATTCTACAGCAACTGACTTTTTTGGGCAACTACAACACGTGCGTGTTTTGTCTTTCGTGTGAGTATTCGTGTCGTAAATTCGTTCGCTGTGCCTGTAATCGTCCATAAATTTCCAATTTTTGATTATTGATCCAATCGCTTCAACTTATGCGCATGCATGTCACCGGGTCGAAATTCTAGTCGCATAGAGGTAGCAAAAGCAAGTCAGACCGCAAACAATTCGATAGGTCGGGGAGAGAACCAGAACCACGCCCTTGTAATTGTAACTCAACCTTAATAAAGCCGGAGAAAAAATTTAAAAAGTCTAAGTTTTCAAAATGCCAGCCGCCTTCAGCCGCGAGGAGGACATCCAGGCCTCGCGCGTCCAGGACTTCTCCACACAGGCTAACCCAACGCAGGTCAGATGTAGTCATAATGATTATTATTTGTTTTTCAATTTGGATGTAGTTAATATTTAAACTTGAAATATAAATAATTCAATCAGATGGCGAAGATTTATTAATGAAGAGCGACGCTTTCGACAAATGTGTTTTTACGCGATTTCAAACCACTTACCAGCCCGATCGTATAAGCACTTCTTCAGCTTCACGTTTTCTGTTGCACGCAGGTCGCCATCGAAAAGCTGCACCTCGACCTCGACGTGGACTTCGCCAGTAAAATTTTGAAAGGGAGTGCGGCGTACACCGTCGGCAAGAAAGCAAGTGCAAATGGTGAAGAGGTGCTCGAGTTCATCCTGGACACGAACGGTTTAGATGTTTCGACAGTGTTTGTGGACGGCGCGGAGGTGGGCTCAAGCACGCGGTGCTGGGGCACCCCCGTGGACTGGCGCTGGGGGATCAAGCACGCGGTGCTGGGGCACTCGCTGCACGTGCCCTTCCCGCCCGCGCTCACAGCGGCGGGTGGAACGTCATCGACTTAGACGTGCCAAGTGACAATCCACTACGCGACCAGACCCGGGAGTCACGCCATCGACTGGAACGTGCCCGAACAAGCTGAAACTGCTGGGAAGAAGCCATTTCTGTTCACGCAGTGCCAGGCGATCCACTAGAGGGCGCTGCTGCCGTGCCAGGACACGCCCGCGGTGAAGTTTCCTTATACGTGAAAAATTAGAGCACCTAGATGGGCAACCGTGTTGATGAGCGCGCCCTCGTACGACCGGGGCAGCGGGGTGAACTGCAAGGACATCGTTGTTGAAGGAGGAGAAGGTGACGAGCTGACGGAGTGGTCCTTCGACCAAAAAGTCCCGATCCCGAGTTATCTGATGGCGCTGGTGGTGGGGGAGCTTTAGAGGAAGGAGATTAGCAGCCGGGTGGCGATCTGGGCGAGTCCGGTGAGATCGAGCTTCTAGCTTTATGATCATCTTTTTTTTTTTATCTAACACTGCTTCATCATCATCTGCGTTGATCATTTAAAAACTTTTTCCACGGCTACGGCTTCTCTACCTTTGTAATTGTACTCATAAAAAATTTGCGCTCCGCCTCCGTCTCGTCGAAAACCCACGCTCACTATAACAACATACTCAGGTCGAGATCATCGACGCCGCGGCCTGGGAGTTCGACGAGACCGAGCGGTATCTGCAAATCTAGTGAAGAAATTACAGGTTTGGATTACCAGTGGGGGCGGTATGACGTGTTGTGCCTCCCCCCCAGTTTTCCGTATGGGGGAATGGAGAACCCGTGCGTGACGTTCGTGACGCCGAGTTTATTGTGAGGCGACAAGAGTTTGTCTGGGGTGGTGGCGCACGAGATCTCGCACAGCTGGACTGGGAATGTGGTGACGAACGCGACGTGGGAGCACTTCTGGCTCAACGAGGGCTGGACGCGCTGGCTGGAGGACAAGATCCTGGAGAAGAAAATCAGCGAGGACGCGTTTGGGGGCGCTGGCGGTGGTGCAGCGGGGGCAGCCAACGACGCCGTCAGAAAGTTCTACGAAGGCATCGGCGTGACAGATAAAAGAGGTGTGGAAAAAGAAGTGGGCAAGGTCGAGCGCACCATCGGGCTGGCCAGCTGGCGCAGCAGCGTCTAGAGCTTCGAGAAGGCGGGCGAGAGCGGTTTTTCAAAAATGATTCCCGATTTGAGTGGGGGGATAGATCCCGACGACTGATTCAGCAGCGTGCCCTACGAGCGCGGCAGCAACCTGCTACGAACCATTGAGGCGGTGCTGTAGAAGGCGCTGGGAAATGGCGACCCCGAGGACGACGGACCGATGATCGACTTCTGAAGGAAGTACATCCAGCGCTTCAAGTTCAAGACCGTGACGAGCGCGGCGTTCAAGGAGTTCTGTCTGGAGGGGTGGCCGGTGCTTAGTGAAGGTATTGATTGGCACGCGTGGTACTTCGACGAGGGCATCCCTACTGAGATGAGTCCCGAAAACCTAAAACTGGAGAGCAAATTACTCTAGTAGTACGGAGGTTTTATTAGCGGCGGTGACGGACCCCGGGATTAAGTTGAGCTAGTGAGGAGCATAAAGCGTTGTTCGACGCCTGGCCAACCAACGTTAAGATCGCATTTATGGAAAAACTTGCGGCAACAAGTGAGCCGCTGAGCAGACAAGTGCTGATGGAGTTGGAGGGCTTGTTCGGGTTTTCGAAGACGAAAAACTCTGAAATTTTAATGTGCTGGTGCAAGGCGGCGCTGAAGTGCAAAAAAAGCGAGAGCAGCGAAGGATATTTTGATCAGATTCGGGACACGGCGGTGTGATTCGCGAAGTCGATAGGTCGGATGAAGTTCTGCAGACCTCTGTACTCGAAAATCGGCGAGAACGACCTGGCTTTAGCTGTCGCGACTTTCGAAGGGAACAAGGATTTCTACCACCCGGTGGCGGCGAAGATGATTGCGCAGGACTTGAAGAGACTGGGTGAAGGGAAGGCGAGTGCGGCGGAGGCGTAAGCGGGGAGTGAGGACGATGAGGTTGCTACATGTAAACTATATTAGGAATAAGACTAGACTAGTAGCTGCTACCGGGGTTAGTAAAGACGTACCGTCAACTAAGACATCAGGAGAAGATGAACTGCATCTCTATTAATCATACTGTAAGTGTAAAATAAGTCGTCATTTTCAAAGTTATATATATAGAGGAGCTTCGGATCAGTGTGTGTAAAATAAGTCAAGAAGACGAAGCACCAACTCAAACTACTACGCAGGCAAAATTTTTTTTTAGTGAAAACCAATAAATTATGAACTGATATCGTCTCTACTCTAACATGCCATGAACTCTTTGTGCATTTATGTGAATGTGATTGAATCACGATGCATACATCTCATCATATTCATATCACCTCATCTATCACTCAAAATTTGTACGTCATCTCAAAAAAATTCGATAGAAACTACTTCAGATATAGCAACACTTTTTTATTTATAGTTTTGAGTTTCTTTTGTTGCCGCGTTTCAAGTTTTCAATTTTCATTTCAAATTTATAAACGACCCGTCCCTAAATCCTAGACCGTTTATATTTTAGGTTTAGTAGTTTCTTAAAATCAAACTTTTGGTTTTGCTTGCCAACAATGGCTAGAACATTTGTGATGCTCTTGTTTAGCGCAGGAATTACGTGTGAGTGCGCGAGCGACATGCTACCTATTGTCAACCTCAAAGGTGTAGTTGATGGTTTGAAACTAAAAAGTGGCTTCTTGAAAGCAAGAAGCGCGGATAAACCTAAAGCTGAGAATGACATAGCGAATCTAATATCACAAAGAATCAATTGAAGCGGACATAAAACACAATAGTGTGCAATTTTTCTCAACGACCTGAAAAGGAAAGACATGCGATTCACTGTCATTGTCACCAAAGAAGGAAGAGCTGCTCAGGGCCCTTACGGAGAAAAGGCAATCCTCAGGGCCCTTACGAAAAAAAGAATGGACCCGCTTTCTGGTGTATGGTTCTCAGACAGTGAAAACGTCGATATTTACGATAGCTGTGGTAGAGTTGTTAAAACTGTTAAGCCAAGTGAGGGTGGAGATAATATAGTTCCATTGCGCACAAGCCCGGCGAGGCTGGAATTTACAGGGAGAAGCGCAGAACTAGCCCGGAGGATGGAGGAAATATTACATGCTGATACTGACTACTATTTAGGCACTCAACATCATCATACTGTTGAACAGAGGAGAAATCTAGTTCCTAAGCTGGCCACGGCAATGATATTATCTGGGTACAGATACGTTATTTCTACGAATCCAAACCAAACATTAAAATACGGTGATGCCATCAATGACTCTAATTCTAATATAGCTATTGAAGTTGAAGACCCCTACGAGCTAAGCATTGATATGCTTGAAGAATCGTTAACAGTGGCCGATTGGTTTCTTCGATCCCATGAAAATAATATCAATCAGATTATAGACATGCCTACACTGGAAAATGCGGCATCTAATGCAACAGCTCAATGGCGTCCGCATAAAAGAAGGTTAGAAAAAGCAGAGAGGAAACGTAAGGAAAAACTGGAGAGGAGAAGGAGGGCAGGTGGCAGAGTGTACAAAATAAAAATGTGGCAAGTAGTGCTCCTATGTGCCAGTCCATTTGCATTATCCTTGGCTGTGGCGTGCATCGTATCGGCGGTCTGCAAGGCACAGCGGAATCAATAGTGTGTTATTTATGTATATCCATCAGCGAAAAACATGGTATCCACATCCCCCTTAATATTTTTATCTCGCTACATCTACAAGTACAACACACCGCTACATCGCTGAACATATAGTTTTACAAGCTTATCTCGGTCTCCACCTGAGTCGTGGTCGAGATCGAGGGCACGCCCGCACTCTCTCGTCACGAAATACTAAATCAACATCATTTTTTAGCCAGTACACTGTACTTATACGTTGAGTTTTGTTCCTACAACATTGATGTAACCGTAAATACGATGGCCACTACAATCACTACAATTTGGCTAATTCATCTTCATCATCTACCAACTACTACAATGACAATCGCTACAACTTGACTACTCAGGAGGTGTTAGTACCACCAATTTGGAACGTGATACAACTCATAACTTTTTATGCGCTTGCCGCTTGCCGATGAAATGGTGCCCATCAATCAGATCATTCAACCGCACTTTCAGCTACAATATGAAATACTGGTGCACTAAAGGCACTTGTACTTCTCCTACAACGAATTCTTCACGTGAAATCACTCAACATACACATCAACATCATCGAGATTGACTCCAAAACCTAATCCTAACATAAGATTAGGACCAACTTCAAGTTCAACTACACGACGAGAAAGAACGGATGACACTGACTTCAGAATCTCAATCTGTGACATACTGATACTGATACCACTGATACTGACGGAGACAGTACTGCATGTAGCTATTTCATTTTATTCAGTGAGTTTCATCATATTCGCTTTGTATACTATCAATATCTCAAATAGAACACTGCCTCATCATTAACATCATCTCGATATCACATGACATCCACTCTGACAAACTTTACTGCGACACTCACCTTTACACTTGCTTTACCAATCCATCGAAAAGTTCGCGCACTTTTATTTTCAAAGTTCGACCCCTTTAATAATTTTCCTCGCTTTAGCTTTTGCTTTTCCACCCAGTACTAAACTAGAAATACCAAAGACAAGACCCCAAGACCAAATTGTAAAGGCTCTCGCTCTGCTACGCTTGAAACACTTACCGCTAACAAACGCGACATACTAGACTCATTGTAGGAACAACCACACAACTCTCCCCCGCTTCAACATACTAGCCACTGAAAATGGTGTATAGCCGACTATTCACTACGCTTGCACTAGTGATGAAATTGGTCTATTACATGACACCGCCGGAATATCTGGCTGCCAGCACGTGCAGCGCGTTGAAACTTAGTCTTATTCGGCTTAGGACGCATAAGCATAAGATGACGCGTCCTAATACGTTAAATAATGCCGATCTCGGTTGGGGTGGCACTGCTCCAGTAAGTGCTGAGGCTCATCAACAACTGAACCAGAGTATGAAGGAAATGTTACATACGCAGAGGATGCAGGAAATATTACAAAGTGAATACTCATCAGACAATGACCATAGTACTCAACATCACGATACTATCAAACAGAGGGAAGACCTAGTTCCTAAGCTGGCCACGGAAATGATATTAAAGTACGTTATTTCTAATAATCCAAGGTTGACATACGGCGATGCCGTCACTGCATCCATTTCTAATTATATAGCTATCAAAGAACCCTCCAAGCAACCTCCTGATATAGTTATAAATTCGTTAGCAGCAGCTGATTGGTTTCTCCGATCCAATGAAAATAGTATGAAGGCGATTTTTATAGACATGCCTACATTGAAAAATGCGGCATCTACAGCAATGAATAAATGGCTTCTACATAAAGAAAGATTAATACAAGCAAAGACGCAACATAAGAAAAAGCTGCAGGCGAGTGAGAGGAAGCGCCTGCGACTGGAAAAAAGGAGGGCATGGAAAGAAGTACCTGTAAAATGGACAGAGGGGCGAGTATTACTCGTAGTTGTCTCTCCATTCGTGTTTTGCCTCCTGCTGTCGTTCATCATAGTGGCGGTCATCGACTGCTGTCGCACATCATAGTGGCGGTCATCAAGGCATGCGCATAGCTGAATCAATGATGTGTTATATCCATCCCCGAAAGCCATGGCATCCGCATCTCCCTTAATATTTTTATCTCGCTACATCTTCTACAACACAATGCTACATCGCTGAACATATATTTTTACAAGCTTGTCTCCACCTGAATCGTGATCGAGATCGAGGGCACGCCCGCACTCTCTCGTCACGATAAAAAGTTTTTCCGACTGTGTTTCATTGAAGAAATTGAGAATCGACAATTTTTTTTTCCGTTTTAATCAAAGTATATAAAGTGAATACATTCGTTTTTGGACCGAGATTGAGGGTACATCCACACTCTCTCGTCATAGGCATACCCATAGCGTTAAGAGTAAGACTGATCACTATACTCATTTATGTTGCACTAGCAACGAGCGTAACAACTCTAGCTCACACTAGATCTTTTTAAACGGCACTTTAGTAGTAAAGAATACAACTTCAACTTGTCACCAACATTTGCATAAAATGACGACTTCAATCATATATTGCTCCTGTCAGTAACTTAACGCTAAGCCAGCTACAACGACTTATAAGTTCAGCCGCGCCATCAACTTCAACACGAAACCTTTGATTTGAATGTACCAATTTATTACCATACGCAAATCTCGTTACACCAACACCGGCTCCACCAAAACTTGTTGCTCAAATAAAATAACTAAACTGAAGAACAAGATCAAGATCTATCGTTGAAAACTATTACCACTTAAAGCGTAACTACCGAACAAGCCGAACTGCCATACTTGCGCGCAATGTTAGACGGAGAAAATTTTCATTATACAAGGACGAGGACGACGAAGGACTTCTAAGTACATAAATTAAACCTCATGGTCTTACTGCAACTACTACTGCACTCTCTTGCCACTTCATCACGTATACCGTTCGAATAAAAAAAAATTATTTTTCCATGTCCAACTACAAAACTTTGCCACTGCTAGCTACCGCTCATATGTTGAGGCGATACGTGTGATTCACAATATACATATTATACTTACTACTAAGTACACGAGGGTCTTAAAATTTGAATTTAGTATAGCTTATGCTTAAGCTTTACATGAAACGCTAACAAGGCTAAGCCGAATCTTCTGATCGAGATACAAAAAAAAATTGCGGTCTTTAGGATTTGACCTCCCAATTAAGAAGGAGGAACTTGGATTTTTAATTCCTTTAGCGCCATCGAATATCATTGCTGATTTACCGCTGGAAAAACATCTAACACTGAAATAAATACCACCACTTGAAGCGAACGCAACATTTTCACAATTGAAACCACCGAATAAGTCGAAATGCCATTCCAACGGGCTATGTCAGGCGGAGAACACTTCTATTCATTGGAAATTGAAAAAGACGAGGATATCGCTACTACACTTAATGCTTGCTCTTCGCTAAATCCAAATGCTATAGTCAATTGCTTGAGCTTGTATGTTTCTATATTCTTTTTCGATCTCGTTGTACGATGTTGTAATTGTACGTAAGTAATAGTATGTCGATCTACTCTACTTCCGCCTCCACCAATGTGTGCCTTAGAAATAGAAATTACGAAACGAAAGCTAACGAGTGCAATCTAATTTTATATTCTACTGAAGATAAATTAATATTAATAGAGAGACTTCTTCGTATACTATTCTATCAAAACGATAAAATCAAAGTGCAATACCTGAAGATGTCCTCTTCATCCTCTTCCTCGCTCTCCTATCAATCGCCCTCGCCGTCGCCCTACACCGCGGTCGCGTAAGCCTCGCCCGGCGCTGCGGGCGCGCTACAAGGGCTGTTGGCGCGCGGCACGCCGCAGGAAATTTCGGACCCCGACGTCTTCCCAGTGTTACTAGGAAATGCGCTCGACGGGGTGGTGGTGGGCCAGTGGCAGGGGCAAGGCGCTGCAACTGCAGATGTTGATGGTCAAAATAAAAATACTTAGTAAAACGTTCGGCAGTCGAACCGAGGCCCTGGAGACGCTCCTGCTGGCGCTGGCGCGATTCGACCCCGCGCTGTTTGTACATGCTGGGCTAGTGAAGGAAAGATGATGAACAACTTGAAACAGAAACTAAAACTGAAACTAAAAGACTGAGAGTGAGACAACGCAATGCGAACAAGCTACCGCAGGTACTGCAACTTCAGCCACTGCTACTTGAAGTTGAACATGAACATGAACGTGCTTCGCCGAGCGATGCGCACAGTACACGAGTACTGCCGCTGGGGACCTAGAGCTCCTGTTCCGCACCGTCGCCTTGAAGGTGACCAAGCTGCTGGATAAACGGGATGGAGATGATACAACTAGCGACAGCAAAGTGGCAGGTGTCTAAAAGAAGAGTGAAAGTGAAAAGTCCAAGTTGACAGAGGCTGAGACCATACTGGCGCTGCAGGTGTGACAGGTGTGAGCGGAGAAAACGCTTTTTTTGTACCACAGCCAGGTCTTCCACATGATGTTTTTTGAAGAATATTGTGGGTGGGCCTCCTCAACGGCCTCGGCGGCACGGTGTGTGCCGGTGGCGTCGTGAGAGCAGCAGCAGTGACAATCAACAAATTCTATGTGTAGCGGTCCCTTCGGCCTGCCAGTCTCACCGGCGACGCAGCAGCAGATGAGCATAACCGATCTGGACGAGGAAGAAGATGAGTTCGACTTCAGCCGCGGACACGCCGCGTACGAGCGGGGGCTTGCGGTGTTGGAGGAGCAAGTAACTAATCAAACAGACGCCATGCAGCAGCGCCGTAAAGCCATCTGAAAGTTGAAGCGTCATCTGGGCTACCTGGTGTGTCTAGTCCTTGAGATACCCATCAAGGGATGTGGAGAACTCGACGCAGCAAGATTCGGACTATTGAAATGAATCTGGTAGTAAATTCAGTTTGAGAAAATCTGGAATAGACGTGGGCCGGCTTAGTACTAAAAGTTCCTGAAACTGAAAGATGTCCGACAACGCCCTCCTCCTGAACGCGTGTAAGACCTATCGCCATTTACGGCGGACGTCAGGCGGCGCGCACCAGTGCCTGTGGCACTTCGCGGTGTCGCACAAATGTGTGGACTGAGAGAGGCGAGGGATGGAGCGGGGCGACGGGGCGGCTGAGCGGCTGCTGAGGGAGGCGATGTGATGAGATGCGCATATGGCTTGAAAGGGCAGAGGGCTTGGCGGGAAAGGAATCGGCAAGATGGGTGGCAAAGGCGAGAAAAGTGGGAAAGATGCCGCTTCAGCTCCGGGCGCCAGCGCCAACGCAGGAGGTCGCAACGAGGCCACCCTCGACCTCGCCTTCATGCTGCCGGGGGTGTGCACTTTTTTGATCAAAAAAATTCTAGGCAAGTGGACGGAGCCGGTGAACCAGGGGGGTGGCTCACATGTCTATTGCCAGTGATAATGAGCTGCTGCAGCTGTTCCTCACGTGAGAGTGCGAGGTGGTGGTTACAGGTGTCTATGACATGAAGAAGAATCGGAAACCGTCGGTTGCTGGTGTTGGGGCGGTGCAGGGATTGAAAAAAAATGATAAGGATGAGAATGGGGACTTACAGTTCGGTTCAGATGCGGTACAGGAACGCCTGAACAACATCTTCAAACAACAAACAAATGTTCAAGGGCCCTGACCTCCTTCTCCTTTAACGTGATCATGAAGTAGCAATGGCGACTACAACTTCCTCCTGCGCCCGCGCACTCTGATGGATGGTCAAAATCCCCTTAATGCCCTCATGGCGCCCCTCTTCGAGTCCGGCACGTAGCTCGTCACAAAAGCAGACGGCAAGCTGTCGATGCAGCGGTGATTCCTGGCGCTGTGCGCATTCGTGCTGTCTGCTGGAAAAAACGATAGGATGATGGAGGCGATCGTAAGGAATGCCTAGAGGCTCAAGGACGCGTTCTTCGCCGCGCGCTACTCGTACAGGAATGCAGCACCCTTCGCACGCGCGCGGGACATCAGCGACACCATAAAGAGACGTGCGCTGGCGTGTCTGCTGCTGGCGTGCAGTGGATGTGGAAGTGGATGTGGAAGTGAACAAGAAAACGAACTGCAGCAGTTTGCGTTGCGCGTATAGTAAGACTGCTCTAGCTGGTGCTAGATCATGTTCAGGTGCTGGTGGCCTCGTGCACTGGGCGCGCGGAGAACGGGCGGAATACCTTGTTTCACTGTTGGCGAGTGACAAGACACAGAGTGTAGTGGGAAGTGGCGGCATGAACTTGCGACTCGCGCACGGATACCTGAAAGTTTTGATGGATATGGAGAGTGTGGACAACGGAAGTAGTAAAAACATATTCGCATAAGACTCAAGCTCGGCCAGTGAGTTGCTCTCGTCTGTAATGCTCTCATCTACATCGTCATCGGGTAACAGCTACTGAGACACGCTCATGAGCGCGCTCCTCAAAACAGTGCACAGTGACCTGTTCTCCGAATTCCGTGAAAGCGACTTCGCCTTCCTACGTTTCGGGCGCGAAACCAAAAAGGATGAGCAGGCACAGGTCGTAACTGACGCGCGCCACCTGGGTACACGTGAATTGCGCAGGTTTATTTCGGTGTTTTGATCGAAAGGGCACGCTCAAGGCTTTATCGAGTTTCTACTGGGGCAGCTTTCGAGTGCGAAGGAGGGTGCTAGAAAGATTCTAAGTGCGGACTGAGCGCGGTAGTGACGACGCTGAGATAGATGGGGCGGTGGTCAAGTATCTGAAGACGCTTTATGTGCTGTGCGTGTTCTTAGATGTGGTGGTTGCTCAACACCAACAAAAAAACGAGTCTACTGCTGCAGCTATCGATGTCGATCTCGCCGCGACCTATCAAGAGCTCTTCGTGCAGGACACCCAACAGAACAGTCAACGGACTCAACGGACGGCGGCGCTGCTAGACTTGCAGTGCAGCGCAAGCTTTCCCGGCTTTGCCGGCTCCGACTTCGAGCAACACAACACGCTCCTCGCGCTGTCGGCGCTAAGGTCGATATTTCAGATGTCGTCGAGCAGCACAGCGAACAGCAAAACGCGAAACTGGCACGCCCGTCACATCCCTGACCTGCTCGTCCCAGTGCTATCGCTGCTGAGTGTGGGGCACGTTAGCAGTCACGTCCTTAGTCGCTGAGCCTAGTGAGTCGCTAAGTGCGATGCACGACGCTCTTTATAATAGCAATGCAAGCGACCAAAGTGATGAATTGCTCGACAAGTGTCGCACCATGATGGTGCGCAACTGAGACTACATCCTCGAGCACGTGCGGCTGAGTGTGGCGCATTCAACTACTACCTCTAGCTCTAAGTCCATTGCAGATTATGAAGATGCTTCGATGTTCGAGTCCCCTGCCACAGACAACATCTTCGCGCCAGTGCGACCGAAGGCAGCGCGAGAGTTGCGCGCGTGAAGGTGGAGGAAGGCGCGAGCTGGTACAGCTGGAATTAATCCGAATCGATGGCCGGTTGTTTGGCTGTACAACAACTGGACAGGTTCATCTGGTTCATCTCCTGGCGATTCAGCACGTGCTTCAAATCCACCGTCATCAGGTCGAGCAGGCAGGTCATCTTACCGCGAAGTGCTCTGCACCTGCCTTCTCGACCTGATGACGGTGGATCTGAAGGCTGCTACGCAAAAAAATGACAGTAGAGCGAGTGGGCAAACCAGTATGCACACGCTCGTGTTTCTCTCCGACCTCGCCAAGTGACTGATGTAGTGACCTCGACTCACACGGTGGCGCTGCGTTAGAGGGTGTGCACCAAGGTGGTACATCGCTGGGATCTCTTAGGCACCTGCGCTGGGTGGCAGCGGTGTTGATGCGCATCACGAAGTGCTAGTGACGCTTTTGTCGAGCAGCGACAAGCAGTCGAGGGTGAACAAGATGATGCGGATGCTTGCTCTATCCCAGGCGTCGCCCAGCTCTCAGCACTTGAAGGCGCCACTGCTCAGCGCCTCGCGGTGCGCGTGGTGCGGCGGATGAAGACATATGTTGGACTGGTTAGTAGCTATAAACACCTCTACAACAAAACGCGCGAGCACTCGAGTCAAAAGTTCAGCCGTCAACTCGCAGACGAGGCCCACTTCGCGCGGCTGTCGGTCGCGCACAGTGCGCATTTATGTTTGTTCCACGGCTTCTCTGTGCTCGGCCGGCTAAAACTCGTGCTGCGAGACAACCAGCACTGAAAAGAAGAGTGAGTGGTGGCGGGGGCGATCGCAGAAACAAAAAAAAGCGAGCTGGCAGACAGGCCTGATGAAGATGAAGATGAAGCAGGTTGTTTTTTGCTGCCGGAAGTTCATCAAGTATGGGACGCCGTGCTGTAGAGCCTCCTGCACGCTTTGCGTAGTTGTAGTGCGGGATCAGTTGGTGTAGACGGCGTGAGTGCGACTGTGAGCTCGAGCTCGTCGAGTACATGTACAACATCCACTTCAACTACTTCGCACTAGCTCAGCTACGCCTCCAGCGCAGCTTGCCTGTCCACGGCCATCCTGAAGGTGCTGATCAACTACTCTGGTGACTTTTTGCAGCGGCGCTACCAAGAATCCGGCCTCTGGTAGTGAGCTGCACCGGTTTTTAATAAGGGATAAGTTGTTGGGCGTAAGCGAGAGCGACGGTGCATCCGTAGCCGATTTTCCATCGACAAAGATCGCGCTCATGCACGCCGCTTGAATCGACCTGCTCGGATTCCTCGCTTTGTCCTTCCCGCGCGTGTGCCCAGAAAAAAAGTAGTGAGACGCATCGTGCGGGGACGGGGAGTCTTGCGCTGGGAAAGTAGAGGAGTTAGTGAAATGTGACGAAAGAAGAAGGAGCGCGTGTGACTGTTGGCTGCACGGGCGCAATTGAAGGCGCAGGTGGTGGAGGGATCTGTTGCGCTGGAAGACGTGGGGTGAGAAGAGCATGCATCTGCTGCTGCTGCCGGCACTAGCTAGAATAAATAGGTGTAGGTAAAGCAGAAAGACCTGCAGCAGCTGCAAATCACAACTTCTCACTTCGACTTCCTCCTACGCGAAAACGCCGAGCAGGCGTTCGTGCTGTAGTAACGCCCTGCCAGAAAATAACGCCTCGAGCCTCTTCGCGCTGGCCCCGTATTTCTTCCAGCTGTTCCAGATCGCGGTGGCGTATTGCAATTGAAATTGTTCGTCGAGTAGAAATGGTAATGGCGTGAACGAGCTCTAGTAAGTCGCTGTTGAAAAGACTGGTGTCGTAGTGAGGGCTCGGCGGGCGTGGCGTGGTACGTGCGGGAACGGGTTGGTGGGGGTGCGGATGCAAGTGGTGACAGTGAAGGTGCAGATGAACAGCAGATGGATTGCGACGGAGATGGGATGCAGGACGAGGAAGCATCATGATCAGACTGGAGTAGCGCTGCGTGTAGAACTAGGTGAGCGCGACGCTTCATTCTCGCGGGTGGTGCGAGGAGCAGGAAGACAGCAACAGCGGCCATGTCGGTAGAGCCATTATCTGCTGCTACTGAAAGAAAGGCCAAAGCTATACAATCGCGGAATGGGATCGATTGTAAAAGCGATCAACCGGCACTGGAGGTGCGGGACCTAATGTCTCTGTGGCTGGACGAGGCGACCTACGCTCCGGAGTCTATCCTCGAGCGGAAGATATTTCATTAAAAACAAGCAGATTTATTTTGATGGGGACTCAAATGGACGGTTAACCAGCCTGACGTCGTCAGACGCTGGAAACTGGAAATCAAATTTGATGAAAACTCTTGATTAACATGATTACTTGAACTTGACTCGATGTTTTGCACATCCAAATATATCTCAAAGTTAGGATGTTCTTGATCTTGACTGACGTTCACATCTGTATAATCTATCAGCATCAATTCTATAAACATTTACAACAAAAGATTCCGCGTCTTTGACTCCACTCTTTTTTACTATTTTGGTCGCTTACTTTTTTTCAACGCCAACTTGCTATATAGTGTTTTTAGTAAATAGTTCAACTTCAATCGTACTATTCCACGACTAGGAGAACAAGTAAATCAGCTTCAATCAGCATGTCGCCAATCCGCCGATACCGCGCTGGTGCTAATATAAACTCATGCGCCTCGCCTAGTAGCATCTGCATCTGTGTGCTTTGCGTCATCGCCGTGCTCGCGTCGTTGTTCGCGTTCGGTGGTTTTTTTTTTTTTGTTCCGTAGCGCTCAATCCATGAAGTCCACGTCCTCAGAGAACACGCCAGAAGCCGTGGCGCTGACTACTGAACGTGCTCCTGCGGCAGGAGTATTAAGTGAGTCAGTCGCAGCGGCATCATCTTGTGAAATTGCTGTAACTGCGGATGAAACTGTTCAAGCTGAAGCTTTTACTGAGGCCAATACTGCTGCTCCTAATACCGTTCCCGAAGAGGAAGAGGAAGACGAAGAGTATATGTGTCCAATTACATATGAACATATCGAAGAAGATCATAGAGTCAGACTGGAAGATGACCTAAAGAAAATGGAGACTTTAAAGGATTACGAAGCGCCATGGTATAACAAAGAAGCTTTGTTCAACTGGTTTGACAAATCCGCCGACCAAATCGCCAATGGCAATGGTCTATTTACAGGTGTAAGTAATCCGGGGGATGGTGTCGCTTTAAAAAGTAAATTCGCAGTCGACTGGCACGGTAAAACAGCCATCGATCTCTCGACGAAAGAAACCTTTCCATACAACACGTCGACCGGAAGACAAAATCATCACGCTGTCGCCAGACGAACGGTACAAAGGCGTCGTTTCGTAAGTGCTGCTCGTCGTACCCGTGAGAAAGTCGTAGATGGACTAGTGATACTACTAATCCTTACATTGGGCGCAGCGATGTATATATTCGTAATTGAGTTCTTCACCTGCTTCGGCCTCTGCTGCACACCATTTTACCGCTCTTGCTGCGAGTGAGTGTGGTAAGAACACATCGGTAATATTTAATATCAATTTTAGTAACAACAACGTGTTGCCAGCTAACTGGAACTGGCGTACGGACGAAGAAGACGTACTTTGTAATTCTACCGCCTCAAGTAAAATTTGGTATATAAGATTATGAAATAAATTTATTATGGCTACCTAGCCCTAGCGAGATCTCGATGTGGACGCGCTGACCCTGATCATTATGATTCTACGTAAAAAATTATTTGGGTAAATACGACTATGAAGAGTACCGGGTAAACACGACTTTGGGTTTTAAAGCGCGCTGACTACGTAACAAAAAAACGTCTCAGTTTCACGTATTATATGAGTAGGTGTAGGAGTATTATAATTATATTTACAATTTCTTAACATATTTTCTAAAAAATAGAGGTGAAGAATCGACGTAAACACTCAAAGACCAGGTGGAGGCACTTCAAAGGGTACTGTCTCCACATTTACTGTTACTGTTACTGTTAGGTGAAGAATCGGAGGTTCATAATTATACTATAGTCAGTGAATGGGAATGGCAAAAGAAATTATGAAGATATACTTTAACCTAAAAAAAAAAAAAAGCTCAACATATTCACATTGGAATTTTAGGCAAAAAATGTTTAAGTAAAGTAATCTACAACCATATATCTTACAAAAGTATAAGTTCCACTTCCTCCTCTAAAGAACTCGAGGCACTTGACTATGACATTCACTTTTTACACTATACCGCGACTAAACGCGTATACATGTTGATATCACTCGCATCTACCATATTATTTAGGCAATGAGAATGAGTAAACAAATAAAATCGCTGGAACACTGGAAGATGATTACTTGCCTCAAATCTCTGCTTATCCAAATGTCTATCTTCATTGTGATGAGCCTCTCGACTCAGACTACGTCCCTGGCTCATCTTCATATCTGTATGCAATCAAATTTCATTCGTAATCTCCTGGTCCTCGGAGGCATCGCACTTCTATCAGCTTCAAATCTTTGAGCATCTACAACAAAAAGATTGCGCTTCTTACACTTCACTGCCACTCTTTATTTAGATCGCTTGCTTTTTTTAACACTAGCTATTACTATATAGTACTTTTTTAGTAGTCTAGCTCGATCGTATTCCACTAGGAGAACAAGTAGCTCAGCTTCAATCATTATGTCTCCAACCCGCCGATACCGCGCTGGTGTTAGTATCCAATCATGCGCCCGGCCTAGTCTCTGTGTGCTTTGCGTCATCGCCGTGCTCGCGATGTCGTTTGGTGTAGACGCGTTGAAAATTAGTCTAGGCCACTCTACTGTAGTTGTAGAGTCCGACTCCGAGTACTCAGAGAAGCCGCTAGCATCTGCTACCACTCCTGAATCTACTTTGCCTTTGGCTGACGCAGACGAGAAAGCTACAACTGAAGATGCCGCTGCCGAAAGTGATGTCGCTGATACTCCTAAAAATGTAAGTGAGCGGAAAGCGGAGGAGGAACAAGACAATGAATCCGATGAATTTATGTGTCCTATATACTTCACCTATATCGAAAAGGAAGAAGATAGGGTGCAACTCAAGGATGATCTAGTGAAAAAGGAAAAGCTGAATCTAGAAAATTACAACCCGCCGTGGTACAACAAGCATGCTCTCTTCGAGCATTATAGAACTAATAAACGTGGGAGAGTCGTTAGGAATCCGAGTGATAATATGCCTCTCGATTATTGGATCGCAGTCGATACGCAGGGCAGAGATGTCAGTCTCTTCATGGGTGCAGAAGCCATACTACAGAAGACTTCTGGCGGGGGCTATGTCGCCCAGCCGAACTGGAATGGGAATGGGACTCACGAATCGGAGTGGAGGGAAATGACGCCCGAGCAACGACAACAATACCGCCGCCGCGCGTACCAACAGCAACGACAACAATACCGGCAGCTGCGCCGCCGCAGCCTATTACATGCTGCGCGCGACACTACGGCGGATTTTATCAAGGAGATCATCGCCTTCACCCTGTGCGGGGTGTGGGTGGCGCTCTGCCTGGCGGGCGCGTGCGAGCTGTTCGGGCTGTGCTGCGAATTCACGCCGTTCTACCGCGCGGGTTGCAACGACGGAATGTCGGAGGATGAGGGCATGATGGGCGGGGAGGGTGACGGACCCGATGTATGAGAATGAGTATGAGAATGGGAGGTGTGCGGGAAAGGAAAACAAAGTAAGTACGAGTTGTAAGTATAACTATTTCTAAATCATGGTTCATCTTCGTGACGATGAACTTTGTCTTCTACTCAAAATTTTCCATTTGCTTATTTACAACTAGAAGTTTCAGTTTGAGTAATTATGATTATCTACAGAGCAAGCTAGAAGCGTGCTTACCTTCACATCATACCACTCTAGCTCAAGTACTAGGGATCGATATACTGATTCCGATACAACGAATGCAATCGAATTTAAGTAAAATCAAGAACATCGATCAACGCTCAACATTATAACAGACGGAAACGCAACAGGCACTCACGTTCACGAATCCATTCATTTCGACACGGTTTACGTCTACATCGAATTCTACGCTTACACGATCACGATCTCAACGTCAACGAATATCAAATCGACTACACTATTTTACTGCCACCAATACTATTACTAGGTGGAGGAGGAGGTCTGTCATACCTTAAGCTTAACATAGAGGCTAGCAACAAATTCAGATAAACTCAACCTTAAGCATAAAAAGAGCGAACGGACGTCACTTTTACTGTCGACCAAAGTACTCATAGCTATCAGTAACTTGTCAATGTCATCTAATTCTAAACTACATCCAGATCCAGCGCGCGAACATACGCGTACAACTACTATTACAAAAGCTGAAATGTCACTAGCGGTGCCACGGCCGATAGAACGCCGTTTGAAACAAATAAATACGCTACGTTGCTATTTTCATTTTCTCCGCATAAAATTTCTTCGTGGTCATCCTCATCAGCATCAACTGATTCAGGCTCGTTGTACCCTGAAATGTTTTTGTGTCGCCGAGGTTTCGGTTTTCTGTTTCTATATCTCAGTCAATCTTATTCTTCATCGATATAGTTATCTATTTCAGAATTTCAAAGCTTTACTCCTGTATCACATCAGACTTAAGCTGCTCTTCATCATGATCTCGATTTTTCACTTATCTTCAAACTTTATCACAAAAATGAAGGAAATCATCCACTCATCACAATTTTCGCTTTCAAATCAATTCATATCAGCTTTTTAGTAGTACACAGGAGGCTTAGGTAGTTGATCAAAACACTCACACACACACACACTCTCACGAACACGGCAGGCATCCAAAACCAATATGTTCGGACTCAGTCTCCACCGTTCTACTGCTGCACTTGCAGCCTCCGCACTGCTAACAACAACGGCAACAAAAACTGCGCATGTCTATGTCTGCGGCGTCGACGCGCTGAAGCTGTCATTGTCTGTCGCTGTCGCTCCTGCCCGTGATGGCCCAAGCACGAACTGTCAAGTGCGGGCCCCTGGAAGGCGGCAAGCCTGCCTGCAGCGGGCCCATCTGATTTTCCTGAGGAGGAAGTTGCACCCGCGCGATAGGCCGAAGTGGAAGCACTTGGAAAAGGTGATACACGATGAGGTCGAAGAGCCGATGTGGCAGGACATCGACCACGACGTCGAGCACATGCACGTGGGCGCCGCCTTTATTGGCCGAATGACGTTGCGGGAAGACGCCAAACGGAGCGCGAAGGCCGGCGTATCGGATAAGCTGCTCGCCTTCTACGAAGCAGAAACCGCGATCGAAAGGTGGTTGAAGCGGTCAGAGGCGCTGAAGACGGACGATTATAATGAAAAACTCAACAACGGCAACAGACGGGCAGCAGACGCTGCGCGCGCCGAACTCGATGAGAAAATACGTGCACTTCATGACGAGATAGTGACGTTCAAGAAAGCGCCGATCAAGCTGTGTGGGGCGGAGTCGTTGGTGGACACGCAGGCGGCGGAGCAACGCATCCTTCAGCTGTGGCGCCAGCTGCGCGACCGGGTCCTGGGCTATAATTCGCCTGGCGAGGCCGGCGCCGGCTACTACTGCGACGACGACAGCTACCGTAGTTATAAAGATAACTCCTTCGTCTACGCCACCGGGGAGCACGAAGAGAGCGTGGCCACGCTGTACCGCGCCTGGACCGCGGCGCTGCGGGACCGGGCGCAGGAAAAACTACGTGTGGCACTGGACCAGCTGGCGTGGGCCATCGGCGCCTACTTCAGGCGACCGCATAGTGACGGTGATGCGGGGCTCGACGCCGTTGAGGGCTGGCTAGCTGAGCTTAAGAAAGCGAGACAGCAAGCGAACGACATCTGGGTAACTAAAGAGATCGGTAACCGGGCCACTGATTTGGAGAAGGAAGTGGCTGTGGATGTGGAAAAGGAAGCGGCATACCGGCGAGAATGGCAGCAGGCGCGGCACAGGAGATACGCGCGTGGCGAAAGCAGCGACAGCGAAGGAGAAAGTACGCGTGGTCCATCGAGTGCATCTGCGTTTGGTGGAGCAGCGAAAGATTACTCTTTTGAGGTTGAGTGGTACGAGTCCGACTCTGTCAAATGTGATATCTTAAAACAAGAGCTGAATGCAAAGATCGTAGGGATAATGAGGAACGAGATCATACCTAAATTCGAAGAAAACGCCGACAAGAGCAATGAAGAGAAAAAATTAGTTTACAAGGGTATGATGATGTCTTACCACCCGGACAAAGCGTCGAAGAATAACTCAAATGTCGTGACCCTCGAAGAACAACTCGAAAAACAACTCGTCTACTCGAAGGTCGTGACCCTCATCAACTATCTTAACGAAAAGACTGATTTTTATGTGAAAGCGTAAAATCTAAAAGAGAAAAACATTGACACGCCTGATTGATAGAAAGAGTGTAAAATTTGCTTTTATAGACGTATAGTACGCATACTTCTACTAGATCTAGAAGTACAAAATAAACAAGTAGGAACATTAATGATCCCGAAGGCCTACTCTCAAAATCAGTGACACAAATATCATAGAAAAAATGTAAATGTAAACTGCTCATGCACTGTAGATGAACTCACTTCGAGTCTAAGACAACAAGCTCACTTCGAGTCTCAGAGTGTGAATAAACGCCCATGTTGATATCGACGGTGACGTGAGTCGGGTGAACTATAACGAAGCGTGTGTCCGCCGCGCGTTCGAGAAATACCTATACTAGTGACAATACCTGTTATGAACAACTTTTTCGCTCATTCTCTAGTACTGATTGCGTCGTTCTCGTTGTCTCCGATTGTTCCTCGTACTTTAATTGCTCTTTTGTGACTGGGTGGTAGACCTGTATGTGGTTAAGTAAGTATGCTTATGCAGCATGCCTTGAACGCGTTTGAATTAGGTGTTTAGTGTTAGGGTGACTTAAACAGGTACAGGTTCTGACTTTCTTGTTTCCGCAATGTAGAGAGACCGACATCATATTACTTAAGCAAACATACAAATACAAAATAAGAAGAAGATGGTGTCTACTTTTCATCCTCCCGCTATCCGGCAGTCGCCCTTCGCCACGAGCGGCGCGCGAGTCAACGCCACCACCCTCGTCGACACCGGCTTCCAGCTGCCAGAGGATGACCTGCGCTCCTTCCTGGACTCGCAGTCGGCATCTTCGGGTAAGTCGTCTTCATCATCGAATCGTGGGGAGCGCGCAGCCAAGCGCAGCCGCGGCGACGGCAAAGATAAAGTCAAAGATGATAGCAATAGTTCAGTCGATATCAAGTTCGAGGCAACACGCAGGGTGGATACATAAGCAAAACTGGATGAGTCGTCTGTGCCTCGGGTGACGACGCGCCACGTTTTTTAGCCGGACGAGACGAACGACATTGACAATGCCAGTAGGTCGCGCTCATTCGCAACAGGGGCAGCACCTGCGGCTACAGGACAGGGCTACCAACCGGTGAGGCACCAAACTGTGCCGAACATGAACTTTTATAATTATGGAGATTCACCGACGACTAGCCTGCAGCTGCAGCAAGGTGGGTGACCCGGAGCGTCTGCCGCTGCTGACCAACATCAACTGCAACAGCAGCAGCAACAGGCGAACTCTAACTAGATGAACTACGGGAATCAGCATCAGCACCTTGTGCAGCACTACAACACCTACGCCTACGCCGGCCAGTATGGTGATCAAGCACTGGACCAAAAACTCTCATCCCTCGAGAACTAGTGACGCACTAGATCCCAACGGTAGTTTTTAAAAAAAGATCGGCCGCAGCAACTCCGTCATCGCGGGGATTCTGGAGGATGGGGACGACGCATGAAAAGTAAAGTGAAAGCTGAAGGTCTCGCAGAAGATCAACGAGAGTTACGACGGGTTCTAGAACCTGGCGTTTTTCGCGCTGTACGTGGGGCTGGACGACAGGTTGATCATGTCAATAATCAACACACCGCGCTTTGATCCAAACAAAATTTGCCTGCAGACGGGGCGAACCGTGCTGCACTAGAGCGTTGTGTTGGAGAAAAAAGCGATCGCGTACGCCATATTGGAGAGATTCGATTTTAGCGCGCCGTAGCTGTTCCACAAAGACTTCAGCGGGAAAACGTGACTGCAGTACTGTTATACGCTGTAGAAGAGCAGGTGAAGCACGGCAGCTGCTGCTACGGCGCGAAAGTCGAGTAGGCGACGCCTTACCCGTGCTAAGCAAAAAGACGCACTCACTGGTGAGGAAGTGACGAACCAGACGCTGCGGAGCATATGAGCGGCCATCCAGCGGCATCCTCATTATTAGTGAAGAAAAAGTCAGAAGGGAAAAATGAAAATTGTTGTAGTGAGTACCAAAGGAACTTCGAGGAAGCTCATTAGAGCGTTTTCCAGAAGCGGTAGTGAGGAGAAGAAGATGATGCTGTAGAAGCTGTAGAGGGAGCACGGGTTAGAAGAGGTTTTGTAGGAGCGGGGTTGAGTGGGTGGACATGTGGGGCCTGGTGCTGGTGGTGCTGGTGCTGGTGGTGTGCAGATGGGACAGCAGGTGCAGCAGCAGCAGGGAATGCAGGGTAATGCGTTGAATGTCGGAGGCGTAAACTACATGCAACAGGTCAGCTGAAACGACGGCAGCGCGAGTCGCAGTGGCGCTCGTGTTCGGTCATGTGACGCGAGTGCAGACGCGATGATGACCTCGCGTCACATGACCGAGCACGAGCGACTCGCTAGTGCGAAGTATAATGGTGAGCTTGTTCAGAGACTGTCGTCCGCGACGGGGGCTGGTGCCGGAAGTGCAGCTGCAGCTGCAGCTGCTGGTGCGAACAACTACTCACGTGCCTCGGCGTCACGTGTGTCATCCAGCAAGATACCTGAGCAAGTGTATCTGCAAGTCGGAGGAGGGCAGCAGGCGCATAATCAGGCGCCGCGCCGCAGCTCATTCAGACAAAACGAAAAATTTTTTAGTCAAGCGCAGGCCATGGGCGTGGCAGATCGCGACCACTCGCGCGTGAACGCGAATCAAACTCTTGAGGAGAGTAAATTCGCTCTGTCCGCGATTCCTGTGGAAGACGAGGCAGGCGGCTTGACTCTGGAAGAAGAGGTGCTCCACCAGGTGCTGAACGAGAATCGGGTGAATGGAGGTAATGGTGTTGGCATTGGAAATGCTGGTATTGGAAACGACGCTCAACGTGTCCGTCCTTCCTACGTTACACAGGTGCAGGTGGTGCCGTAGGCTGTGCCTGTGCAGCACCAGATGCACATGCATCATCAACCGCATGGGCATGTGCAGCAGGTTCAGCAGGTGCAGGTCGTGCCCAACCCGGAAGTGGAGGTGACTGAAGTTCCGGTGGCTGCGGCTGTCGCTGGGGTTGTCCAAAAAAGTGCGCTGAAGAAGAGTGTATCTGCACAGCCTGCGGTGCAGCAACAAAACACAAACAGCCGCGTAACTAATATGCCAAATATCGCGCTCAACACGCTGAGCAGCAGCAGCAGTGCCATGCTCGAACAAGATGAAGATGTACAAGCACAAGCACAACACGCTCGCGATGCATCTTCAGGTTCGGTGGCCAAAGTCGACCTCGTCGCGCTCGCGGCGGACACCGACATGTCGAAAGCGAAAGACGCTGTTGGCGCGCGCCATCATCAGCGGATCTAGCCCGCGGCAGAACCCGGCATGAGCACCGACGGCGACAGCGACCTCGACCGCGGGCTCGACGCGCTGATGGCGCGCTTCGACCGCCTCGAAGCAGCGCTTGCGGACCCGGATGAGGACAACTTTCAAAAAGTTTTACAGCAGGAGAGCCGCCCGATCATGAAAAATGCGCTTACTGAAAGGAAAAGTCGGGCGCTTATTGCGCGGGCGGCTGTGCCTGTGCCTGGTAAGGGGAAGGCATCTAAAAATATCTTGATGAAGAAGAACACCGGTAATGTTGGTGGAAGTGTAACCGCAGCACGCGCCGCGCCAACTTGGCCGCAAACGCAGTCATAACAGGCACAGGCCATACAAGCGCCGGCTCCAGTGCCAAACAAGGTGACGGTGACGCACCAGTCCCCACCGCTGCTCCACGCAGCGACCGCATCCGACCCTCTGCCGAACACGCTGTGACTACTCGAGTGGAATAAAACACAAAAAAATGGAAACGCAAATGGAAACTTTATTGATGAGCCTGCCAAGTACCGGCTGGTGGTGAACGGGTGCGAGCTGGACTCCTCCCTGGACGAAGAAACATTCTGAAAAATTCAATAGGCATATCTGGACGAGCAAGACTTCGAAATCCGCGGCGTGCTGGTTGAATGGAGTAGGTTTGCATTTGTGGTGGGGGAGGAGGCAGCGGCCGCGGATTCGAGAGGAGTAGGACACGCGGTGGACGAAGCGGGTAATACTTTGAAGAACAAAAACACGCAGGACGGGTATGCGTATGATAGCAACACGCAGTTCGTCGTCGACCTAAACGCAGAACGGAGCCAGCAGCAGCAGCAAGCAGTGCGGCAGCGTGATAACGACGTGCAGGACGTGCAAGATATACGAGGAGTAGGAGATTTACAGGGAACTACCAGCGCGAACACATCGTGGCGCGTGCCAGCACCTGTACCGCTTTCGTCCGCGAGTGGGGTGTAAGGCGGAAGCAACTAAATAAAAGGTGAAGTAGACAACTCAAAATGAAAATTGTTTTAGACGAGTAATATATGACGAAAACGAAAAAAATGAACCAACTCTCGAACATAGAGACAAATTGTATAAATGAAGCGCCCTTACACTAGAGCATGCAGGCGCACTGTTGAACTGTGCTGTTTCGTGACGTAATTGAAATTGTGTATACTGTTCAAGATCTTACACCTCGGTCGACCGATGCCGACAGGTACTGGCTAGACACCGGTGAACACATTTTTTATTTTTGATTTGCACATAAGAAAATGTGACTGTGAATGAAATGACTTCATCAAACCAACAGTAGAACTGTTTCGAAATGTTCTCGCGCAAAGCTATATGATAAACTGCAAGTGCATACAATGTGACATGCTCCATCCAATCTATATCTATTTTCGCTATTCATTGATCGCATCGATATAAATTTTCATCTGCTTGCTTCATCTCCTTCTGCTATTCATCACAACAGCATCACTCATAAAAAAGTTTCGCTCACATCGCCGCCAACACTCAACAAGGTGACGGCCACGTTCAAGACCAATGTTCAGAGGTCCGCAGTAGAGGACTTAAATATGGCGGTGGAGGCGAAGTGGATGACGTAGAGGGTGACAACAATGATGACCAAGTTGAAGGTGACGCTATTGGTGACGCAGGTGGTGATATTTTTCTGGATCTGAGTGGTGGGAGTATAAAGCTTGGGATGGATGATGTTGAGGAGGACGATATCTATTAAGATAGTGCTGGTGTGATCGTTTGATTACATAAGCTGCTGATGTTTCAAGTGCGGCTCATGAGAAGTGGAGTCAGAAAAAGTAGCGCCAATAAGTTGTGATTGTTGTAAATGTGGATAAGACAGTAGAATATAGTTTTGTGTTTCTAAGGTAAACGTGATGAACGTGAAGGTAAGTGTGAGAAAGTGGAAGGAAGAAAGTGGATGAGGTGGTGGTGTTTGAAGTAGGTTATTACAGTTTGGAAAGGGGGAGGTTGTGCACGCCTCAGAAGAAGAAGATGAAGAAGAAGAAGAAGAGATATAGATTCATGTCTTCACAATGGTGTTGGCATGGGTCGAAACTGCTAAAACTGCTTCCTCTTGATTTTTTATACTTGTCACTTTCTAGGCTTCACCAAGATAAAATTTCATTTTGCGTTGCTCGCGCTTATCGAGATATCACTTACGTATACGGGATTTGTTGATGGATATTATTTTTTTATACCGAAACAAGGGAAAAATCGCAATAAATAAACGAACTGAATCATAAATTTGACTTTCACCTTTTCATCATATGTGCCACTTGGACCACGCCGATATGTTGAAATAATGATGAAATGCATTTCATAACAGTGATCTTCTTTCAGGTGCTTGATAACCACGTTCGTTGCCGGTATCACTTTTTCCTTTTCCGGTAAGCTAAGTACCTGTACAGCTTTTCTTTTATCATGCTTTCTTTCAATGACTATCACTCATGGAAACTAGCACGTGACCGCATACTCGCACACTCAAAAGATTTGCTCAAAGTACTTCTAGACCTTTTTACCGCTATCTGCTTTGGCCCATTTTTTGACTACACCTCAATCAAACCGCAAGCCTTCCAAAGAACTACAAGACCCTTCTTTACGTTTACCATCAAAGTCAATCACGCACATCTCTATTTATTATAGCATATCTTTCAATTACTACTACACGCTAACTTGCTCCCACTTTAACTTTATTATCACCGCTTACTAAACTCACTCCAATCCCAAATACTCGCACTCTCCTTAACAAAAATGTCCCGCACTTTCTCAAAAAAGCAAAGCCTCGCCTACGGCACCTTCGTGGATCTCGAGGCCGGAAGCGGAAGCGGCGTCGGTGTGGAGGACCAGTATGACGCGCAAGCTGACGAGGGATACGACATGGCGGGCGACTGCGATGAAAAGGAGGACGACGAGGAGTTCGATACAGACGAGGATGCGCATGACGCAGCTGCCGCGCGTACGGGGCCGCTGGGCAAGAGGCCGCGTGGGAAGGGCGGGTTGTTGGGTGGAGTTAACGACGATGTAACTACAACCACGACGGATAATAACGTACTAACCACGACCGACACCACCACGTCCAATACGCCTGATTGGGTGTATACTTATTTAGCCCCTGTGCTCATTGGGGTTATTGCCTTACCAGTTGTGGGGATCCTTTTTATAATGATCTGTTGGCCCGCCGTGTCTAAGTGCTTGCCTAAGTAAACGGGACGCGGACCGCAGATAACCAGGAAATACACCTCAACTAGTATCCACGGAGCACAGGGTAGAGGTGGTGTCAGAACATACACTTGCTAGAAGTGCATTTCATAGACTCACGCCAAAGGCAACGAAAACGAATGCCTCTCACACTAACATTGATTATTGAGAGATATAAAATTATGCCACGACTCATTTCTATTAATACTTTTATACTCCTGAGTGTTACTATTATTACACTTTCACTCTTTTTACAACGCCGCTCTTACACGCCTAAATTTGACTTCCACCGTTAAAACGCCGCTGTCACACTTCTACTATTACAATGCCTAGTAAACTTCTGGCTATTAGTTACATCGCCGCTGTTTTTACACTTCCGTTATTGCAACGCCTAAAATTTATGCTATTGCCACGCAACTTTTATATTTCCGCTTTTGCTAGGTCTAAAAATTCCGGTATATCAAATTTTACTTTTACACATACAATGTCAGCCTTATTGGTTATTACACTCAGACTCACTACAATATCAATGCCTAAATTTGACTACCGCTATTACAACGCACGCACGATACAAACATTATTGCGACCAAATTTTCTTTACGGACCCATATTCCGATATCAGTATCATGAACACGAACCAAACACTAAAATTATTTATGTCGGCTTCGGCATAACAACTAAAAAATTTTACACTGAAGTCGGCCACATGAAATGACAATACCAAAGCGGGTATCTGTATCACCAAGGGTGAGACTATTGTGTTTATGCTTATGGCATGGGGGATGCAAGGACAAACATAATTCGAGCAGTAGCGGCTAAGGACGACAACAAGAACAATATGAGTATATAGTGTTAACTTGTATTTAGGTGAATAGGTAGTGTAACTTTTAAGTTGCGCGGGATAGTAAGCCTGTCGCGGAACATCAGTACAGATGTGGCTTAAGCGGTCTTAGCAACCGTCGTCGCCGTGCTTACGGGGCCTACCTTAGTGGCTCACGAATCAAATCAAATCAAATCAAACAAGAACAACGACGTTAAATAGGTATACAATAATTGGTCTTCCGCTCCTTCTTGAACTCTTCGTCTTCTCTACTACTTCTACTAAGTAGTTTTATTTCTATTACACTTCCGCTATTACAACGCCGTTCTTTTTATACGCCCAAATCTGACTTCCACATCCACCGTTAAAACGCCACTATTTTTATACTTCTGCTATACAAGTACAACACCTAAAACTTATATTGAGTACGCCGCTGATGTTACAATTATACTAAGTTGCAATGCCTAAACTTCTCGTTATTGGATACAACTCTGTCACACTTCGCTATTACAACGCCTGAACTTTCCGGTATTAGTATTACCACGCAACTTACATTTCCGCTTTTGCTAGGCCTAAACATTCCGGTATCACAACTTTTACACTCCTTCTATTTACAATGTCAACGCCTAAAATTATTTGACTACGGCTATTACAACGTGCGCACGATACAAACTTTATTGCGTCCAAGTTTTCTTTACGTGCCTATATTCCGGTCACACGAACCGAGCACTAAAATTATCTTTGTCGGCTTCGGCATGACATCTGAAAAATTTAACACTGAAATCGGTCATATGAAATGACAACACCAATACGAGTATGACTAAGTCTAGGGGTGAAGAGACTATCACTATTGTGGCATGGGGAATACAAAGCCAAACTTACATTTACAACAAGCGAAACTCGACGACGATGACGATGAGATCAAATGCTTTTGCTTACACTTGCTCTTGCATTACTACCTAACGTTTACATGTGTGACGCTCTTGCTCTATGATATGCACATAATCTCGGCTTATGAATTTTAGTGAGTCGTTGCAATAAGAACAACGTCGTATCACCCGATGAATACTTTTTAAAAAAAATTATGAAGAACGTCTAATCGTTATCCGCTTTGAACAACGTCCTTTATTTTGACATCGCCCACCGCACTTCTGTCTCCAACATCTTATAAAACCCATTCCCATTTTTAAACCAATCTAAACGCTTGTTTTCAACCGCAATCTATAACTGGTTATACTAGCCAGCCATCTAAGTATTGTAAACCTAAGCCCCATTCGCATACACTTTCGTTCGGTCGGCGTCGAAACTGCTGCTACCGTAGCTCAGTATTTTATTTTTAGTTACATTCTCTTCTTCTACTTCTTCCTCTACCACTACTCTACTACTTATACAACAACATTCCCAACACTCTCCTCAGTCTCACTCGCACCCTGACAACAAAAATGTCGCTGACTTCCTCTGACAGTCTTAGCCTCGGCTACGCCTACGGCACCTTCGTGGACCTTGAGGTGGGACGTACTTCGCATTCGAGTGACTCCAGTTGCACTACCTCATATTCTTATTCAAGACCGAGTTCACACTCGTCAACATCGAGCGTCCTCGTAGTGGAGAGTGAGTGTACTAATAATAGAAGTAGTCGTGATCCACCATCTAAAGAACTCAATCTCGTCGACGAAGTAACCATCAAAGACCTACAGCGAGAAGAGGAACGAGGCTTCGCAGATGCGACGACCGTCGCCGCGGAGGCCGACTTACCCGACGGGCAGGCCACTGCGAACGTCAAATCTAATGGGTCGCTGGACGGAAGCGACGAAGAGTCGGACGATGTCGCCGACAACGGCACATCATCAACATCATCGCTATTGCACTGCAGCCGTCTGCTCTGGTGCCGCCGCGTGCGCCTCCCGTGCTTCCCGGGCGACGCGGCGGCTGAGTCGCAAGACGGGAATGAGGATGACGATGAAGACGATGAAAATGAAGATGAAGACGACGAAGTGCGGCAGACGGAGGCAGCGCCGGAGGCCGAGCGCTCGGGTCCGCTGGGACGGACGGAGGAGACGCGTGGGTCGGACGTGACGGTCGAGGGCGGACTGAAGGGTGGCGCCCAGTATGAAACGAATGATGTGGACGGCGGCTACTCGAACTTATTCTCGATGTTCTGTTTATCGCTGTAGGTTTACGTTTGATGTTCTAGTCTAACCTATACACTCCACACTTGGACTTGACTACCAATACCTCCTGAGAACTTCAACTTCACCATATCCATGTTATATGTATGACTAATCTATACTACGTTGCTACCGCTTCTAAGATCTCTCGTACGCGCTATCGGTTCCAAGTACATTATATCACACTCGCGTCTTCCCACTATAGCCGAAACTCTAAACACAAATTATCTCAACGAACGATAGGAATAGGACCAAGATCTCTAACCAATACTTACAATCCTGACGCTATAAAATAATAGGTATACCGTGGAATATCCTTTAAGAACCGCACTTCTCACTACAATACTCGGATTTGGCTTCAACTTTTACTACACGTACAACTACAACTACTATACCGATTTATTTCTTCCTATATACTACAAAATATATTCCTATATTGGCTGAAACATAATACAAGATCAATTACACGAAGTAAGCTACGACCTCTACGTGATATACGACCAAGCCGCGACAAAAAATCTCAACTGTAATAATTTGATGGGGAAAGGGGTCATCATCATATAAATTAGGGAGTTCAAAATTCACTTTGAAAAAAAATCTAAGGTGGAAAACCAAAACGGAACCGCTTGTAAATAGATATTACGCCATTTGACGAAAACGATAAGAAAAGGACGGCAAAAATGATATTGGAGACTCTTACTGTTACTATTTTGATGACCCTGCGACCTTGATGTTTTTTATATTTTTTCGGTAGTGAAGTTCTTTTTCTCGACGTCGATAATTTTATACTCGTGCTTCGTTCTGCTTCTTCTTTCTGACTTTCGTCGTGCTGACAGTATCGTTCCTCACACGGTGATACAATTTACTCTCTCCAATCAATCGAAAAATCAGTTAGTCATAGTCACAGTAGTCAACAGGTCGACGAAAATAAACATACTGTAGAAGTAACCTTGCGCGCTCGTGTAAACACTAGCACTCATAACCATATAACTGTATAGTTTTAGTATCGGAACAGCACCCAGCCGGGCTAAATCGAATAAAAAAAAAGAAAAACTTCAGAATGATCAACGACGAGATGAACTGGCACTGCCTCAACCAGGGCTTCTGCTGCTTCAAGGTCAAATTGACGCAACCGAAAACGACCTTCTGCCGCAACGAGTACAACAGCACGGGCCTGTGCAACCGCGTGTCGTGTCCGCTGTGAAACAGCCAGTACGCGACGGTTCGTGAGAAAGACGGCGAGATGGTTTTATATGTCAAAACCGTCGAGCGGTGACACATGCCCAAGAAACTCTGGGAGGAGGTGAAGCTGCCGAAGAACTACATGGAAGCGCTGAAGGTGGTGAGCGAGAATCTGCAGCACTGGCCGGCGCACGTGGTGAACAGGTGTAAACAAAGATTGACGAAGCTGAGGCAGGTGATCATCAGAGAGCGCAAGCAGGTGCTGGGGAAGACGAAGAACTAGTGAGTTGTTCTTGTTACTGCTATGCTTCTTACAAGGCTTTATTTAGATGGAGCGAATAAATAATCTATCCTCGATACTTCATAGTTACTATATGAAACTACTTACGTCCAATCACTTTCACTATCACTTTCACTCGAAGTCTAACTACTGACTCTAACTCTCGCTTACCAGGTGACACCAAGCTCGTGGGCGTGAAGAAGAAGACCGAACGCAGGGAAGCCAAGCGCGAAGCAAAAGCGGAAAAGGCAGCCATGGTCGAGATGAACATCGAGAAGGAACTGCTGTCGCGTTTGCACCAAGGTGTCTACGGAGACTTATACAATTTGAACACGAAGGAGTTCAACGCCATGCTCGACCAAGATGAGCAGAACGAGGAGACGCAGAAGGCACTCGTCACTATGAAATTCAAATTATCAACAACGACATATTTGTTACTTCATCAGCGAAGCTTCATTTTACGATGATTTTGTATTGAAAAACGCGACTAAAATTACTCTTTTGAGCGGTGTGAGAGACCGGCGCTGTCCGGCCTGCGCCTGATGAAGCAACAAAAATAAAAATTATTTAATTTCATTTTCACGAATACCTAGGACCTCGACGAGCTTGAGGAGCTGGAGGACGCCGAGATGGAAGACGAGATGGAGGTCGAGTACGACGCCAACGACGTCGACCTCGGGGAGCTGGGGGACCTGGGCGACTTGGACGAAGATGAACTCGAAAGAGAGTTGGAACGCGAGAAGAAGCTGGTGGAGAAGGCAGAGGGCGGAATGGGTGGTGGCGGCATGGGGGATCAGGTGGAAGATTTAGAGGATATTATGGGCGGCATGAGCTCTAAATTAAAAGGTGTGAACGGCCGCCGCGGCGTGGACGGCAACGCTATGAAGAAGGGCAAGAACAACAAGAAGCGAAGGGTGGAAATTGAGTACGAAGACGAAGACGAGGGCAGGCGAGCGAAACAGCTGGCGTATTAAGCGTGTTAAGCGGCTTACGCGCGGTAAGGTTAAGCTTTAGGGAGCTGCAATCTGCACATGCGGGGGGAAACAGTATCTGCATGTGTGCTGTGGGCACTTTGCGGCTTGTTTGACGTCTTCTACCTCTACTTCTACCTTGTACTCTTGTTAGCTCATGGCTTTAGCTTAGCAACTTTAGCAATAGCACCTTTTCCACCATTTGCTCATCTTCATATGTCGTGTACAACTACAACCACATATGCATATCGGTATCACCGGGCGGGCTTCGCGTTAGCAACACTTCGCGAGGTGCGCCACTATGTTTCAAGCGCAGCACTACGACCTAACTATGGTGTCGACTGCCTTCGGGCGCGTATGCTCACAAGCGCTTGTCCTTGTGTCAAGAGTACCAATGAACAACCACTTATTAACCTCTGTCGAACGTGGACGAAAAAACGGGATCGGGACGTGAACGAAACAACAAGATTGAATACTTGATGGCTTTGAAATTGAATTGTAAATTTTCATGTACTTGATTTCTTATTTGAGATGAACGTGTTTGAGCTCGATCTTTTCGCGTGACTCCATGACCATGATTTATTTGTTTTCGATATTTATCTCCATCTATCATGACTTTGAGCTTCTGTTTCTTGGCGGCATTACATTTTCTTGATCACAGCTTTAGTGAAGTTAACTCATACTTCCGTGAATTTGTTGATATAGAATAGCAGCTGCAGCTATAGTTACGAGTGCATTTTATAAAATAGAAACCGACATCACTCATTGAAATGCGAACCAAGATGGTCAAATGGCTTTGCCTTCTCACGGTACTCGTCGTTGCCGCCGCAAGCGTTCCGGCGTCAGCCACCGCCGCGGCGAGCCGAACCTTCCTCGGCCGTGCGCTTCGCACACCGCTGGTA
>JACLAC010019029.1_pt1 | contig 36995 bp, 35 predicted proteins | sample 8027881 | NCBI WGS metagenome assembly JACLAC01 (sample SAMN15725517, study PRJNA655200) | protist metagenome | isolation source: fluorescence activated cell sorting (FACS) single amplified genomes of... | place: Spain: Blaines Bay Microbial Observatory, Mediterranean Sea | collected 2016-01-19 | reverse complement strand
GCTGACTCACCGGACCTACCAGATCTGATATGCAGAACCAAGTGTGAGCCTCATCCACCAACGAAAACATGCGAAGAACTGAACTTCATGTCCACGAACCGAGCGAAGAGCTTTTATCCATAGTAATGCGAAGCTGACTTTTTTCACGAACACGCTGAGATCATGTGCAAGAAAATTTGACACGTCACCGAAGATTGGAAATGCGACACACCTGCAAATAATGAAGGAAAAAATGCAGGGAAGACACTCACCATTTTTCAAAAGGAACATCTAGGGGTAGCATTAATGAAAGACACTCTGCCGGATGCGTGAGCACCTAGTTCTTCACAGGGAGCTAACCTGATTTCAGTGTCAAGAGTTGCATACACTACTCACCACTACTTCAACTAGTGTAGAAATCCGCAAGTAGCATCACGAGACGAAGAATCCGAAACCTCGATCCGTAATGATAATCAGTAGTAGAGTGGTGTATGTAAAAACGAAGAACGACTTTGTATTGCTATTACAGAAACAGTACCCAGCAGAAGTTGCGGAACTTGCTCGAGTTGGTCAAATGTTCGTACTCAACTCGCAAGATGGACCACTGCGCGCGGCGATAGATTTCCATCACACTCAGCACGAGAAGTAAAATCTGTTCAGTAACCACGTCGCGCTTTAGCTGCTCGGCGAAAACTTCTTGCGGGACCAGAGTGACCTTTGATGGCACAATACCAAATCTGCATGATCACAGCAATCGAAACCAAGTACCGAAATTGGTTCATGCAACTCGTGCTGTGGTGTATCGCAGTTTCTGAGTTCGCTGTACAATGTGGCAAAGGATTGGCCATGTGGCTGAGAGTATACGAAGAAGTGCACTAACTGTCCAGTATACGAAGAAGTGCTTTGCTACAAATAGTTCGTACTTCTAATAGCAAACTTTCAAGCAGACTAGCGACACTGCGGTGTTTTTGCCGACACACTGCACTTCTCCATTTCAACATCAGCAAGTACCGATGCCCATGTTGTCCTGCCGATCAGGTTGAGGATCAAGAAGATGACGTAGTAGTACACACTTGGCAAAAGCATGAGTCGATGTTGCTGCAAAACCGGTGGACTGCTGATGGCGCGTTCTTCCGCCTCATCATCAGCGACGTTGCCAGGCTGAAGATGATGTCCGAGATGACCATCATCGTCGTCCATGCCATACCGGTCCGTTTTCCGCGACATATCGGGCCGCTGAAAAGTATCGCCACTACCGTGCACCATCTTGCCCTGGACGCTGGATTCTTTGCTGTTCTTTCTGCTTCCCACAGTTGCATTACCTGCACCATCGTCAGCACCACTCCCATGTCGCCAAAACATCATCTTCCGCAACAGACCACCCAGTCTCCGCTGTGCTCGTCGCAGAGCTTTTCGCATACCGGCCACCAAGCCACACCGCGTCTCCACCGGCGGAGCGTGCCGGCCGAAGTTCCGATTCGGGGATAGACTTCCCAGATCTGCGTTTGTGGTGTCTTCCGGACTGCTGCCACTCATGGACCCTTGGACAGTTTCTGCAGGCGGTAGGCAGATCGCTTTGCCGCGCGGAAAGTCGGTGATCGTACAAGCGAACCCCCAATCCATCAGATAGTCCCACGTGGCGTTGTACAACGTCGCAGAGACGTACATGAACACCAGCAAATAGATGCTCATCATCCCCTTCATGTACGCCGCGATAATGTTCACCGCAAGCGATACTGTGTACTTCCCCGCGTTCAGCAAGTGTTTCGTCTCCCTGTGGTCGTAGTAGCGGCGGAAACATTGCAACAGCCGAATCACGAACGGAAACGCCAACGCTGTCCGGAGGAATTTGTATCGATGAAAAATCGCGTCGTGGCAGAAATGCGCAGCACTGCCCTCGATAGATTCGTACTGCATCAAAGCGGTTGCGGCATTGCGTGCTGTTGGTTCCTGACCCAGAAACTCCTCCGTGCCCATTACGCTTGTGTCCTGGGCGCCGAGTGCTGCGGTGACGTTGTTAGCCGTGAGAAAATTCGACGTGCCAGGTGCACTTTGCTGTAGCAGCCTCCCGCCCATTTCGAATGCGGCGACGCTCGCCGCAACGAGAAATGTTGTGGTGGTGGAATGAGTTGCAGTGGATGATGCGAAATCCACAGCTGGGTAGTGAACTGTCTTTTCAAACGGCTGCTGGCCGCCAGGGACTTCATCCAGTAACGCTCTCCTGCGTCGTCTCGGGCCATCTGCGTTGTCTTCGGACGCGTCGTCGTCGCTGTTGCGGGAAGGCACAGCCTGCTCCGCAGCTTCTGCATCAGTGCTAGTGTCATCCGCAGCAGTCTCATCCGCTGCTGCACCTGATGCCTCTTCTACGGCAGCTGCCTCAGCTTCCGACGCAGACGTTGTCGGCTCGTCCGGCGTTGACTCTCCAGTGCTTGCTTCTTGCTGTGTTTGCTCTGCGGGCTTTTCTCTCTCTGAGCCCACGGCTGTGGAGTCACCAGATGCAGCCGTCGACACAGTTTCACCGCTGCCCCCTTTTGAAGAAGTTGCTGCTCCCGCAGCCGGTCCGACGCACTCGGGTGCAGGTGGCACAACACGAGTGCCATCACCACCATCGCCAGTTGAAGACGACTTTTCCTTCCGAAGTACGACCGGTGTAGGACTGTCCCCCTTGTATTTGTCCCCGCCCACAGCGCTCCGCACCAGGAAACAGCCGGTAAACGAGAGGTCCGCCAGCGGCACCGACATCGACGTTAAAATATCGCCGACAATGTTTGCCGCAAACGTCACCCGCACGAACGGCGTCATGAAACACGATCCGAGACACTTCAGCAGCTGCCACCGGTACGTGTAACCGAAACCGTGGTAAGGGCACAGGAGCAACAACGTCATCGCGAAAAACATCACATACGTGTACGTCATCTGCATCGACTCCCAACCTGAGCCGCAAGGCCGACGTTTTTTTTCAGTGCAACCACTTCAATGCAATACGCCTCAGATAGTTACACGCTTGCTAACATTCACACGCACAGTGGATGGATGGATGGATGACCCCCTGCACTGCTGTGCTATTCTCGCACTGATGCAGAGTCTGACTGTGAACCTCCAAGACAGTGCTTATTCAATCATAAGCTAAAAAGAGTCATACCGTATCCCGGTAAGTAGGAGAAGACAGCGAATTTGAAATCCAAAAGGAACGCCATGAAAATCGCGACCCACACGACCGCCATTGCCGAAGCCATGCCGAGAACCGTAGTCGATTGCACTGAGTTTGGCAAGTGCAGCATGATTCATTTGTGAATCGTGTTTTATCACACAGACAGTAGCACTGGTGGCACCCAAAACGGACAGAAGTTGATATCGGAAAGACGTCGGTGACGCTCTAAGTTTTCCAGAACTTGCACGTTCTAAGTTTGCGTCACCAACTTTGCACGTTCTAAGCGTCTCAGTGGCGTCTTGCACGTTCTTGATCGGCAGTATGATGCGTCGTAACTCGTGGTGTTCTCCAATTCTTACTGGAAAATCAGATTATAGTCAAGCTTCACACGCAGCATTGCATGTTCCCTTCTCTCCGCAGTATCTGAAACTTCGCCTTTCCAAAAAAGCTCTTGCGTCGTGAGTCAAAGTTGTGCAGTATAACTGTTGTGTGAGAGTGGCGCAAGGGGCGCCGTATGAATCAGATGATTTGTTGCGATGATGAATTATGTTCGTGAGCAAGAATTGGCGGCATATCTATATCGAGCGACAGTCATTGTCTGATGCAAAATGTGTGCTCATAGCAGTCGTGCATTGTCCCAATCATCGTTTTGGCATGATAGCAAGAGGGTGCCATCGCTACCTCGATGTGAATTGCCACAGACTGCCTTGAAGAAGTGCTGTACCTGTGACGGTAAGGACATGGCGCATGGCTACTGCGAGGAGTTCGGCTGAGTATTGATCTCGCTTCGATTATCGGCAGAGTCGTTGGTACCAAAAGATGACGGCATCGGCGGGGTCGCACTACTTGCGACTGCGGGACTACGTTTTGTTTCTGCATCGCCTGGAGCAGGAGAAGTGCGTACTAGGCGAAGACGTGGTAGAGATCTACTCGCGGCTGCTGTCGCGCGAGCTGGTGCCACATGTCGAGGACAAGCACCGCAAAGAACAGTTCCTGGTATCATCTTTGCGCAGGCAGTGCAGCACTTTTTTTCTGACAGCATCTTTTCTGTCACTCGTCCGTCGAAGCCGTTGGTCATAGCGGCGCACTATTGTGTGTTGCGACAGTTTCTTCGCCCGTTTTCTTCTTACCTTTCTATTTACGGGAAGGATTGCATATTGCACACCACTTTCCCGGTGTTTCTTAGCGATTTTCATTTCAGTGGTGGCGGCACTGACATCGATATATCAAGCTAGATGAGACGACAAAAAGAGATATGATAGTGGGTCGTGATGAGGCAGGTTGGTCGTGATGAGACAGGTTCATCGCTTCAGTACAGCAATGAATATGTCGATCTTTTTTACTGTGCTCCACGTATTCATCCATTACAACAGCAACGTATCGAGCGATGGGAGAGTCGGCAGAAGCGATTGTGCGAGGAAAAAAAGCGTCAAAAACTTGAAGCACGAGCGGCAGCCTTGGCAGCGGCGCGCGAAAGAGCTGGCGGTGCTGCTACCAACGCTGAGGGCACGACGGCCGAGGGGATGCCTTCGGCGCAAGATGTCCCAGCTGCTGCGCAAAGTGTGCCTCATGGCATGACGGCGGTGACCGGAGAAGCTGTGACTGCTGTTGGCTTGGCATCATTACCGGCGCCCGGGATGGGCGGTACAGCCACCGCGACGACCGGTGTTGGCGGTGTTGCTAACTCGGTCAGCACCATCCCAGGGCCGTCCGTCGCAGCGGCGGGTTTGTCGTCAGTTTCTTCCAGCATTGCTTTTGCCGGAGACACATCATCATCATCTGTGAGTGGTGGTTTGCTGCAGCGACGAAATGAGAAGGTGAATCGGTGACGCTCTAAGTTTGCATTTATAAGTATGCTCAAGCAGCACTGGCTCGGTATGGAAGCCGATGCGTTCTCCAACACTAGCTACAACGAAGTTAACCTGGGCAGTCCGGGTCGATTTCCAGCAGAAACACGTAGTTGATGCCGTAGCGCTCGAACCAAAGCAGAACCCAGGACAGCAGCCACACCATGACGTTCATCATCAAGAAAAAGCGGAAGACCGGGAAGACCACCAGAAACCGCTCCTCCGTGTACTCTGGGTTGCTCGCTGGCACGAGTAGCATCATCAAAATGTTGATCAGTCCCATCGAAATGAAACCAAGGCCGAAGTGCAGCTGTCTGTTTGAAGAGTAGAGTGCTTGTTCCACGCGCCCACGCACCCGTTTCTTCGCGGCGTGCCGGTTCCGACGCTCTAGGAAGCCGCGGTTGTTATCGAGATGGTGCAACATCGAGTCTTTCTGCGCGGCATTCAGCGAATTGCGCGACCGCCGGTAGTACATGTAATCGTCGTCATGGTCGTAGATGCCCATCGCCATCAGCTCGATCATGTTCTGACTCGTCCGTTCGCCCGCTTGATCCTCGTGGTCCATGAGCAACGGCTGAGTGGGACATGATACGTGATTATTTTGAGTCTTAGAATTTTGTATTGCCATCACGAAGAGCGCTTCGCACCAGACTGCACAGGGTCGAGACAACCCCTTCGTCCTAGAAACGAGCATCGTTGCTTTGCAATTTGCAGTGTGCATCATATGAAGCTCGCTTTCTGACACCACAGCCAACAGTCTGAAAAACGAAGCTCGCTTTGTGTCGTTGACCAGTACGAACCGTATCAACTCCCGTATGTTTCTCCGACCGCTGAGATTCCCGCCGGCGCCGTCGCGAATTTCGCTTTCTGGCACTGCCACTGGGCCCGTGCTGCGGTGTATCGCGACTGTTTGGCGACCCATCATCATCTTCCAAGTACCGTTCCGACGTCAGGCTGGTTGTTGCGAAACTCTGCATCTGCCGCAATGCCTGTTGGCTTTGCCCGCTAGGACAGATCCCGACTTCGAAATCTTCGATGATGTCTAGCTCCTGATCTTCTTCGATCACCTTTCTGAAAGACGAACGGCGCTTCTGCGTCGTGCTGCCCGCGAGCACGTGCCGGTCAGCAGGATCGGCGCCTGTGTGACCGTTTTGGTGTGCGGAAACGAGAGACCGCAGCAATTTTTTGTTCGACGATTGTGTTTTATTGAACTCGCCGTAGATTGCGTATTGCAGGCTTTCTAACAATCTAACTTTGAAGTATAGTAAAACTCTCGCCAAGTGTGCACATGTGGAAGTGCAGAGAGGATTCCGATAGTAGAGTCAGTACCATTTTTCGCTTTTTTGGATACGAGACTCCTCATCATGTCACCGTCAGTGTCGCCTTCGGACATACTACTGCCACTTGGGGCAGCCGTTCGCTTCTCCACCGAAGAGCCATCCGGCGCCAGAAGCCGCGTTGCACCGCTCTCTCCGCTGATTCCACCTGAATGAACGACATGGGATCTGCATGATACGTTGAAGTCACCATATTGATTGCGACGCTGTTGCGATCGTAATCCTTTTCCAGATTCAGCTAGACATGCAAATGTAATGCTGCTCTCGGAAAACATGACACGCTCTTACTGCTGATTAATACCCTATCAAGCTGACAGACACTCGGTGCACAACGGGCCGAAAAAAATTGTTGTACAAAAAACTCTTCACGCTACCGCTCGCTCTCCGTTTAACCCTGTGCTTCGCCGCATCGTGCCTCTTCGATGAAGGACCTTTCAGGTGCTCTTTCGAGGAACTGTCGCCAGACCCACTGTCTTTCGAACTACTAGCCAGTAACTTGCCGCCGCCACTAGGTACATCGTTTTTACTCACCTGGTCTGCATCTTTGCGTTGTCCAGAACCTTTCTTCACTCTGACGTTACCGTCCTTCTTTTTTTCACCTGCGACATCCGACACACCAGCACCAGCAACAGGTTTTTCCAGCGAGTCGTCATCCTCGTCTTCCTCACTAGAACTGCCACACGAAGATGAAAAGCCCGACGACGAATCCAAATCAGGCAGGTCGTTTGGCACCGTAAGAGTGCCCTTGCCTGTAGGTGTGCTGCCCACAGTTTTCTGCTGGTGAGTCGGCATCGACCCACCACCATATTGACTTCGACCCACCGTGTTTGGCGCGGGCGTACCAGGCGCACTGTCAGGTGGTCGGACCACATTTATGCCGATGGCTTTCGGGCTTCGAGGTAACTTTTCATCGATGTTCTCCCCATTCTTGTCCTCCTAGAGAGCAGAGGTTGCGCATGTGACCGTTTCACCTCAACGTGTTGGCATGCGCAACACTCCAATGCACCAATCGGTATATTACACTCATTCACGTCATAGAATCTGTTAGTGGCAAAATTCGACCTCCGTGCCTCGTAACGACGTAAAGTCCGAGGTGGCGCAGAGAAACAGGGTGTCTCGCTATCGTTCAGTCACTCAGACACTTTGGATAATCTACGTGGCTTGTTTCTCGGATCATCTGCCGCAAACGCTCCAGCTTTTGGTTCACTTGCTGGATGCGCTGCATATCGTGGAAAGGCTCGTACCTGTTGTTGAGCGGCACTTTTTCCCGTCAAACGTTTTTCGTCAGAAGTCAGAACGCGATGTTACCGCAGTCTGAGAAGAAGTGCGTCACCGGACACTGGCATGCACAACGGCGCACTCGCTCGTATCAGCATACAATCGTTTTTCCGAAAAAACGAATCAACGAAGTCGCGAGTAGTTTTACTTGATCACATCCTCCAGTGAATTCAGGCGCTTCTGATGCCCCGGGAGGTTTTGACACCGCTTGTCGTGCTTCTTCAAGATCTTGTAGCAAGCCTGGCGACATTTTCGCAAGGCTTTGGAACGCGTCGTTTGGAACGCGAATAGAGATGGCGAAGCATTTTGTTGTAGCAGTTTTGCATCCGACAATACTTGCATCCGTTTGCTGCAGCAAACGATGCATCATGCTTCCACATTATCAGACATCTTCTGAATAAATGAATAAAAGCACGGTTGTCTCGACATGCGACATTGATTGCACGTAGTGCATGGTGGCCGGTACCTACTGACCAGTGAAAAGCACTGCGATGCACAATACCTTGTAGTTGAACGCGGAGTATTCGCCCAGCTGGTAGTAGAACTCGAGAAGGTGCGTGTACGCTCGGCGCACGTGTGTGTTGAACCATGCTGTGGGAACGGACAAAATTGAAAATTCCCTCTCATTATATCTTTTGCGGCTGTGCAATCTAGCACTGTGCCTCACTGCAGTGATAGGCACAACTAATTCTGACAACTACTATACGAGTGGCAATGGTTGTGGCCCGTTACCGCTGCCGGCAACATCTAGTTTGCACGCACACCGTTCTCAACTTTTATATTGCGCGAAAAACTGTCGTGCTGCCGCGTGAAAATCGACGTTGATAGTACCGATCTCTTTCCCGCCACCCGTGGACGACGCGTTCTTTTGCTGGCGCATGCCTTCTATCTCCTTGCTCAGATGATTCACGCGCGTGTCCAGAATCTCCAAGCTGTACTCGAAAAACGTGTTCTAGAACGGAGAAATTTTGAATTCTTCACAACATCCCTTGTAGCGTGCGGTGTGCGCGTTGCTGCCGCCACGTGACTGAGTAACACACAGCATTCACAAAAAGGCAGGCTGCGAAACTTCGCTATTTTCGTCTTCACGACACCATTACACGTAAAGGGAGCTCGCTGCAGCACTGCGCCCCTACACGTTCCTTGTGAATCCTTCTCATTCCTGACAATACTATGGAGGGCATGGGACTGTGAAATACAACATATCATAGGTACCAGCTTCAGGATTTCTTCCCGGAACATGCCATTCCACCATTTTTCGATTTTCTGCACTTCCTCCGCGGGCGCCGTTTCCTTGCCGTCGAACGAGTTCAAGCCTTTCTTCAATAGCTGTATAATATACGAGTTCGGCAAGTGTCATTTCTCAGGTGCCTTTCCCTCACAATGCACACACGTCACGGCAATCGCAACTCACAAGTCGAACGCCTGTGCACGAATTCTAATATTTTGCAGTCGACGGGATACGAACTTCAGACTTACTTCATTCAGATAGTAGCATGGCCATGATAAAAACTCCCGTACAAAAAATTGAAAACCATAGGACTTCTTGAGTCCCGTTTTTTGTGCGCAAGATAGGAGTAACACAAAAAAACATGACTGACAACGCCACTGTACCGCGTAGTCGAGGTAGTAGTCTTCCCACTCGTCGATGCGATGCCGCTTCAGCTGCTTGCCGAACTTCATCTTTAGACAAGCGAAGGCTGTTGAAGCAACAACAGCTATGCTTGTGACTGTTTTTTTTCTTTTGCTAAGTACAGGGTGGGAGGGTGAGTCTTTTGCACTATTTCAAAAGACTCCAAGAGATCGCAAATGCTGTGCATAGAATGGCGCACGTAGACACCAAGAGCTAGGTTCTGGAAAAGATACGGCGACGTTTTTTTGTCGCCGCCCAAGAATACGAAGCTCGATAGTCACGTCCCACGCGGGCGCTGTTGCTACGTCAGAGTCCTCGCCAGCTGCAGTGCCGCCTCCGTACGGCCAACCGGCTGAAAAGACTGTCAACAACGACAAATCGATTCTCACGTATACCCAATCGTTGTCACTACTGGGCGGATTCACATGATGCAATGCAAATAACAACTCAGATGCTACTTTTCCGTAATACCGAAACCTTCAGCATGGACTGATAAACTTGCTGCAAGGCAATGATTACATGCGGAGCAACTAAGGTAGCTCAACTACATGGCGCCCGTGGATATCAGATGCAACTACCTCGACATGTCTCTCGCCGCAACGACGCTGAACGGGGTTGCCGCCTCCTCTCTCGTCTATCTTTTTGCACTAGCTATCCCTCTCCAAACGCCGCGAACACTGGCCGAGCCGAACGCGCTGTCGCGCACCTCCGTGCTGCCACTTGTATCTCTCTTCGAATAATCCGATTTGCCAAACAAGATTGACCCACGTGATCTGGATATGCAACTGATTAGATCAATCCGTGACGAGACGACGTCAACTCGATCCGATAGTGGGCATGATACGTGCGCTTACTTGATTTCAAAACTTGACGCGCGAATCGACTACAGAGTTTCGACTTTCAATTACTTTTTATTCAAATTTCAAACTGAATTCCACTGACGCGTGGACTCACAACTGTCACGCCTCCATTGCGCGCCCGCGCGAAGTATGTTTCGCCCGATGATTATGAACGACGCAGATAAATCATCAAAACGAGATTCAAACCCCCTGACCCGAAATGATGAGTAAACCATCGACCAATCCACTGAAGACCCGTGACGCGACGTACTCTAGGGATAGAACTTCAACTTCTTAAGAGAAGTCTTCGACTGAAATTATTGGCTTGACATAATTACCCACTAACTCGATGAACGATCGCATCCGGACCTTCCATGAAAATCGACGACGAACAATTGAATAGCAATCACAGACTCCACTGACAAAACCACTCACAAACTCGAACCGCCAATACGACATTGATTACGACTCAAGTGCGTCATTGACTTCTACGCTGGGGAATGGAATGTCGGAGGACAACTCAAATACGCTCTTCGAGCTCCCCCTGAAATCAAATTAATGACTCAATTGGCCTTGGGTAGCCGGATTCCTGAATCGCTGGCGGAAGTCAGTCACTGCTAAGGACCCGCGAAGAACTGCCCCCGGGCAACATGATCTAGCGAACGAGACCCTCGCGGACGACTGCTACGCGAGTGCCCCGGGCATCTGCTCCCGCTACTCTATTGCCCCGGACAATCATCTGCGGGGGGCATTGCTTTGGGCCGAAACTCCGACTAAACTTCGGCCCCGACAACCTGCGCGAACCGGGCGCGCGCTTTCCGTTGAAGTAACGGTTTCGAGGACATCGCCCGTAGCCTGCCCTGGGGGTCCGTGCTGGTGCGAGGTGTCTCTCGCGTCTCCGAATCTTCCTCCCAGTAGTAATCGTCGTCCCAGTTTCGTCCCAGTCCTCGTCCCAGAATCACAGGTGGCCGGAAAGGCGTTGACGCGGTGGACCGCCTCGCCCATTGTCGCCGCCCTATGTCTAGTCAGGGGCTCCACTTCTTCCCAACGATCTGCAGGCCGCCAGACACGAACTACAACGCCAAAACAACAAACTCCACCTTAGTACGCGATTTTATTTTTTTTGCATGAAACTCAGACATGCAACGTGACGAATGGATAGAAATTTATGGATAGAAATTTAACACGACGTCATGCCATGTCATTCAAAAATGTAAGGAATCCACAACAACGCAGACAACACCGAGACTGCTTTTCAGAATCCTTCCCTGAACATGAATTTCCACTGCTGAAAAACAATTTCTGTGCCCAGATGCCACATGCTTTTTCGCTTGCTAAACATCCGGTTTGCCTCCACGCGCCGTGAACACTGAGCGAACGCACTGTCTCGCACTCATGAACCAGAACTGACATAACTACGAATCTTACGACCCTTCACTGCTTTCTCACTTTTTTGGACGTGTCGCGCCGTCAATGATCTCTGACAATGACTTTGACAGGCGCGAGAACTGTGGCACACGCCATCATGTCTCATCAGTCATCTTCTCGATTCCAAGTATGCTTCGCGAAGTTTCTCCGCCAAGATTTCATATTCAGGTACTCTTCGCAGACCCGCATCAACACCTCGCACATGCTTCGCGAAACACATGTTCTGTGTGAAGGCGATAGTCTCTCCCTCAGAAACCGTCCTGTGCCACGTGTTCGGCGGGATGAAAATCCCCTCACCTGGCAGCTGCATGCAGGTTTGCACAGAGTGATTAGCTGCAGTGCCAGCGTTAGTGCCGCTCTCTGCATTACTAGTCACAGGCTTCTCCTTCGAGAACCACCATCGCTTCGGCCCGCCATGGAGTAGCACGTTCCATGCGCAAGTCCCATACGGATCAACGTGCCATGCGAAACCAGTACCCGCCGGCTGGACGACAACCCAGCGGTTTTCGAACGATCTGATCGCGCCACTGCTTACGCTCCGTACTGCCCGTCTCACAGCGCACGCCAACAAGTCAGGCTCGCGATAAGCAGGCACACAGGACGCAACATCATTCAACCTTCGACGTTTTCTTCTGCGACGTTGTCGTCGGGAAGAGGCATCGGACCCACAAACACGCTGTAAACGATCACCAGCTGGAGCAGCAGTGGAATCATCGGAAGAGGATCCTGTTTCACTTTCGTCTTCGTCTGTATGCGGCGGATCTGCATCAGGGTCGCCACCAAGTCCGCACCCGCCGATATTGATTCTTGCAACGCTCTCTTCAGACTCTAGAAATCTGAGCACGTTTGGTTCAAAAAGAATGGGCAACAGTTTCTGTGACGCACCGTCACTGAATCCGCCGCTTCCTTCGTGATGATTTTCCGACGACGCAGACTGCGTGTGCCCAGATGTCATGCCAAGAAAAAGATCCACGTAGTCTCGCCAGCGCATCCGAACTTGGCTATGCGCATAGCTACTCTCGTACTCGACGCCATGCGGGAACTCAATCGGGAAAAACGCATTTTCATCGACCTGATACTCATGCTCCAATCCGGGCAACTGCGCACACTGGCCTTCTCCATGCTTCCCAGACCGTGGCACTATATTCGAAAAGAGCAACGGAGCCCGGATGTCACCGTAGTCGTGGCTGGCTTCGCTCAAGAAATTTACTCGTTTAATCGGCTTACGAGCAGCTTTGTGATGCGCAACTTCACTACCTGGCGTCGCCACAACAACCTCTTCGATGCCACCACACCGATGATCCTGCCAAAAAGCATCAACCACTTTGTCACCAAACCATTCTTGCAAACAAAACAGCATCCATCTACGCTCTGACGCGATACACCGAGCACCGAAGCCGTCCCTCCTTCGCAACAATACGATGTCGCGATAACGCTGAGTACACTCCGAGCTGCCACCATCAGCTTTGAGTCCACTCCCAGCTGAGTACACTCGTAGCGCACCACCGTTTTCATCAACTGCCCCTCGCTCAGCTACCGCCGAGAAACTCGTCTTCCTCGAAAAGCTCTGGACGAAACAGCCTCGCCACAACTCCTCGTCCCCCAAGCAATGCCACCACCGAGTACAGACTCTAGCCAAAATACTCATATGCTCGACACCAAGATATGGCAGAATCAAATGCAGGATACTGGTCTCGAAGTTCCGCACGTCGCCACTGTTGCCAGAGAGCTGCACGAATGCTTCCGCAGGAAAACGTGTCGTCGCATAAGCCGCATGCGTTCCCGATGTTTTTTCTGATGCGAAATGCGACTGCCGCAGCGGGTGCCGATAGTATCTCACGCAGTCCGCAGAGTGCGGCTCGAAGTCTCCAGTTGTATCCTGCCGCGCTTCCAGCGAAGACGCTGCTACATTTGCCAACGACACGCTCTCGGTCTGCTCTTCAATTTCATCCAATGGAAGCTCACCACGACTCACGACTTCCTGCAGTTGCTTGACCTTGGAAGGTATGATTTTGCAACAGTCAGCCTGTCCACACGTACAATAGAACTTGTATGGTATGCATTATGCAACAGGAGTAGTACGCGACTGCCAGGAGTTACACAGATGACAAAACTGTGTATCAAAGCATCGTCAGCAGCCTTCACTGTATATGAAAGCATCGTCTCCATGCACTGTAGCGTGCAAAAAAAGTAAAGTCTCGCCACCAGGTCCTCTTTGAAAGCAAGCGCGAAAAATTTGAACTCGCTCCCTCCGTTTTCCTCCGCGTACTTCCTCAGACATTCTTCCACCAGAGGTTCGATGTCGGGCCGCGGATGGTAGCGCCAGGCAGTATTTGCATTTCTTCGATCGTGTTTCAACGCACCAGCTTTGATCAGCGCCGGCACCCAGTCGTCCACAGCGGGGATAACGGACAAATGCATCGTGATGTCCAACAGCTTTCTCGCACCGTCGGCCGACAAACAATATGCGTGTAGGCAGCTCGAGAACCCAGAAAACTCCACGCTCTCGTCGAAGCACGTTGCTTCATCCTCTCGCATCTCAGCGGCGTTGTGCTCTCCCACCTGCTCAACACAATCGCCGTGCGCACCTTGAGCTTCTTCCAGCTTGTTTCGCCCTAGATAAAGCAAGTCAAAAACCATGTCGCTCTTTTCGCAGCACGAACGTCGTCCTGCTAGGGTCGCGCGCAACGCGTTGAAAACCTGGGTCCACCTCTTCGCCCGGTCGGGCGCGGAGTCATACATTGCATCAGCGGGGCAGATGGGCACGGCGTCGTCTTCGAGGACAACGAGATAAGGAGCGCCAGCTTCTTCGAGGACAATGCCATCTCCAGAGGTTCCAAAGTACTCCTCCGCGAACCATCGCCACGCTTTCATGTGCGAGAAGAAGCATCCCATCTCGGCTCTCGACACCGGTCGGCCGTAGTACGACTGCAACTCCTTCAAACTCATTGGCACCAGGCCGCCGGACGTCCACCGGTTTCTAAAAGCTTCCCATTTTGCCGCAGTTGCCGCCGCAGCTTCATCCTGCTCACCATAGACGCGTCTTGCTGCACCATCACAAGACGCCGTGTGAATTGCAGCATCATCGCGGGAAGACGCTGCCGCGGGCATCTCCTGCGCACCGAATAGCGCCGACAATGGGTGTACCACCGTATCAGAATACGCTGCTGCCTCGACCAGAGCCGAGCCCTCTATGCCGTCAAGAAAGAAAACTTCCACGTCTTTTCTAGACGCGGTGGATGCATGCTGTGTGCTCCTCTCAACCTGCGAGTCGACGCTCTGTATCCCGTAGTGCTTCAAGCAGTCCTCCATAAACGTGCGTCTGTCGTCTCGATTCCTGCAATTGAGAACGCAAACGACCAGACGCACTGGCACCGCGGAGACCGCATCGAAAATCGGCTCGTTAGGCACGACTCCGCTCATCTTTAGCAATCACTACATACATTCAGTCATACTGTCATACAGCCTGAATCCTGTGCTTCGGACGGGGATCATCGATCCGCTAGCACCACTCACAAAACCTACCTGTAAGGCACGTTTTCGTCCAGAACGTTCTCAACCAACGGCTGAATATTTACTACAACACGCTGAGTTGTCTGAAACTCCGTGGTCGTCACAAATTTAATCAAGCGCGATAGGGCTGCCTCAATGTTCATGGGTGCGTGTAGACACATGGTTCCGTATGATTGCGTCTAATCCTATCATGAGAAGTGAGAAACTTCAACCTAAGTACCTAACCCCCCGTCATTGTAATAATGATTTACAAGCAACAATGCGCTGGCCCAATGAATAGACAAATAGGTTTAGAAAATAAGTTGTACTCTCACTCGACTTTGACTTGCAGATCTTCTCAACGTACCATGAACACATTGATTGAAGTTAGTCCTACAAATTAATCCGACGAGAAGACGCTAACACTACAGAAAATCGCCCTAGTGACCGCGCCCTCCGTCGCTTTTCCGGTGAGTTGATTTCATTTACCTTGTGAGTTGTGACCGAGCCATATCTTCGACCGAAGCCCACTCAGGGCAGCTGCCATGCGGGGCGACACAACTGAATTCAATATCTCGTTTCGCTTCACGACCCAGAACACGCTGATGACCGTAAGGCTTCATAGAGTGCCTATACATCACCGCGTGATGACTCTACTACTAGCTCGATGGGAACCTCCCCCAACAGGAACAGTTATATAGACCGCACCCATTCTCAAGTGCAATCTACCTGTCCTTCCGACCGACTGGGTGAGCAACAGCAACTGGCATTCAAAAAGAATAGATTTCACGCATGCAATTTAAGCCCCTGAGTTACTTCCCGTCCTCGTGCCAGGGGCCTCGCAGAAAATCTCAACTGGATTGGCCAGCATACCCTCTGACGCTAACAACCAGGAGCAGAACCACGGTTTCGCTTCACGACCCAGAACACACTCACGCGCGAAACCAAGAAGTCTTGCCGATAAAAAGTGACTCCGCGTGAAAGATCGCCACACTATCTTCTATTTTTTTGGGGAACTCACTGACAATAAACTGTCACTGACCGAAAGCCGACATGCTATCGAACGTGCTTCCAACGATTCTCTTCCCCCATGATATCCGTACAACTTCAACAATGCCCGACGATCCGCTGATGCTAACTCTCCACCGCGCTTACTATGCGTCTTCGGTCGCTGACGACTCACTAAAATCACTGCAGAAAACTATGAATACACCGATAACCAAAGCCTGACTCTATTGAATTAGCTGGAAACGCGTGATGCAAATCGATCAAATCAGACACTCAACCGAGAGTCGAGACGCACTCGAATCAAGACAATCCACACCAACCGAGGACTCATTTCTTCGAAAAGAAAAAAGATCCATCTCGACAGAATGACATGTAGATGTCTGACTCACAAGGACAAGGACAATCATGTCAAACCACAACCTGCCTGAGCCCTATCTGCGACGCAACCCGAGCCAAAATAAAACGAACTCGCCCGAACCGAACCCACGGACTACGACATTTTCAATCAACGAAATCTTGATTTCGAAATTCCAAATAAACTTCTGACAATCTCTAGTCTCAATAATCTGCGATCGCCAACGACGAATCAATGCGATGACACGTCCGAATCATTGTGAGCGATGCGACGAAACGTCCGAAACGACTACGAGGGACTAAGTTGAACTACTTATACGTTAGCCAAGCCCCAAACGCTCGTACTTAGTCGTTCGACTGCTCGATTCGATTCGCACCTCAACTTTTGATGCAACCCTACGTGGAGCCTATGCATGCTCCCTTCTACCCTTCATTGACTTGAACGGACTTAGACGTACGCGCCGCGCACCGCGCTCGACGTCGAATTTCCTGTTCTGTATAATAAGAACGCAACGAGCCACGAGGGATCGCGACTTACCATATCGATATTACCGGAGGACCCGCTCAAATATTATCAGACAGACCCGACCGCGGACACACTGCCTGAAACGCCTTCGCCGCTGCTCAATATCTTATATCACCGACCCACCCCCGCGCTGGCTCACTGACCGCCCGCCAGAAAAGTTCTAGCCGAAAATTAGCCGGACGCAGGTCATAATGACGTCGCGCAACCAACGCTAACCGTCCTCCCGCCGAAATCTGCGCCGACGCGCGGACAGCTATCATAATCCGCGATAGGTAAACCATAAAGCCGCGCCCGGGCTCGCCTCGTGCGCCCCGGTCTCCTTTTTCGCCTGAAACAGAACGATCGCAGCGGCTCCAACCCGATGAGAGACCTTATATCGTGATGCGCGTGTCATTTTCGACCAGGGTTTCCTTCTCGGGCCCTGAGGCTGGGCCAACATCAGATAGAAACCGAGCAACGCCCCAATGGCAGGAGGGGGCCGCCCATTCAGACGCCGCCGCACCTTTTCCCGCCCACGCCAATTTATTAGAAGTTCGCGAGGCACTGCCCACAGTCGAACAGAAACCTGAAAATCAAAACCGTACCTATGTAAATAATTTCGACGTCGACAGAACTTACCTTTGAGTGCGCATCGCACCGAAATCTCAGCATCCACTTGGCTCGGGACGTTGTATGACATAGCGTCACAAAAACGAAAGCGCCCCCATCATGCCAGTTTTGGATAAACGAATTCCAAGCAACAGATGCATCTCGAAACGAATTCCCCCAGTAGAAGACAGAGAACACTTTTTCTGCTCTCTCATTTTCGCGGTCATGACTAAGTCCATTTCGCCACCAGAATTCCATGTTTTTTTCAGATGCACATACAACATCCAGCATCATCACGCCACGCATCCCTGCGTGTCAACGAGTGCACTCCACTGTTTCACTTGTGCAGTTCCTCCACGGCGTCCGGGTCGCCCAGCTTCTTGCGCTCCAGGTCGTGCTCCGTAGTGGTGTACGACTTGTTGTACACGAAACCTTTCTTTCCGCCGCCGTTCTTCAGGTGCTCCGCCTTGGCGAACGTCTGCGCCACCATCAGCGGAAACACCAACGTCGCGTCGGCGCACACCTGCGAGATATTCGAGCAGACTGCAGTTTCGCTTGCTGGCACCACAGTCTACGTGTTGCATGCGCAACAAGCCTCCTACCATTTGCATGATCTACCGCCAGTGAATCTAGTGCATCCATTAGGCATCCAGGTTCAGTCTTCGCACGGATTCAGAACGAAAGTTCACTCACACTACAACATTTCGACCGGTACTCACATCGAAGTTCGAACTATTAAACGCGTGGTGAGTGCAAAGCTCAGACGCATATACCTTGACAGGGTTTGCGTCGACTCGAATCTTGCCCCAGGATTTCGCCTCGTCTGGGCGGGCCCCCGCGTCGCTGCCATCGAATTCATGCGCCGTGCTTACGTAGATGCAGAAGTCGCATCCGTTGCGCATCAGATTTGCGTTCATCACGTGATGCTTCACCATACCGCCGCCGAGCACGATTACCCCCGTCTTTCGAGCCTTTACTGCCTGCCAAGTAATATTTTGATGAAATCTGATACGCCATGTGGGACACCAGCTTGGATTTACGTCATTACTCATTACTCATTTCACATCACGATGCAGAGACGCTGAATATTGCTGCATCCAAGTTTATGCGTACGATCATTGCAATGTGTACATTAAGCTCACTGGTCCGTGAGTCGCAATGTGAGAAAGAAGAGCAGTAGTATGCTTTTGCTCTGGCGCTACCTCATCGTTGATTCCCCGGATATCTTGGACAAGATCGATGACCAAACCCGGGCGTCGATACGAGTGGAAGTAGAGCATGTCACCTGGGTGTGTGCCGTGAAGAACATTTGAGTCGCCCACACACTCGTCACCTCTACGCGCCAGACTGTCAACAGTATGCCTACTGCCAGCACGAACTCTTCCGAAAAAACAGCAAGTCATGTGACATTATCAGCGCAGGAACAGTGACGCCTGGCTGGTGCGAGGGAAGGAAACACCGTCCTGTATATACCAATGGATCCGTCGGTGATGCTGGGACAGTAGATGGGAATGTTGTTCTTGTAGGCCCAGTAGCACACCGATCTCTCGTCGTCGATCTCCTTCCCAAGCCTATGAATCATCTTGCTCGGAGTCCATACCGCCTATGTTGATTTGTTAATTTTGGAAAATTATTTTCGTCTGACACTCATTAGCAACTGGTCATCTTGCACTGCCAGTGAGAACTTCATCGCGCAACACTTCTCTTCCATCACCAGTTTATTTGTGACTACGTCGAAAGAAATCGCACTATTGGTCTGTTTCAAATTGACAGTCAGAACAAGTAGGAACGCCGTTGCATTTTGCTATACTCCATCGTTCTCCTGCTCGTCGTGCATCGCATCGAGGATCGGGCGAATCCAATCTTCGAACAAGCAGTAGTTGTCGTTGGGCACGATGAGATTTCCGATCCGGTTCAACCCGCGCTTCCGCAAAGTCACGCCGTCCAATTCAAAGTTGCCCTCGTATGTCGGCGCGAGACACTTGATGATGTCTTCCTCGATACCGCCCGCAGAGGATGTCGCCACGTGGATCAAGCGGTGCTGAAACAGGTAGCGAAGCGTCTCCCTTAAGCCAGCAGAGATTAGATTGGAAGTATAAGCCAAAAATATCTTGCATTTGACGGATTCCCGCGCAGCGAGGCTTGTATATTCTGCTTCCTCGTCGCTGGCGATTGGCTCGGCCGCGAGACTCCAATCAAGCATGCGCTGGATTTCTTTCACGGCTTGCCCGTAGTGCTGAGCCTGGAACCCGCTGTGCAGATAGCTGTTCAGCAACTTTTCGTAGTCAACTACTCCGATGGATCCATCGCTCGATGAGCCCGCTTCGTTGAAATCGTATCCGACAGTGGTTGCCTTGTTGGTCTTTGACAAATCCAGTCCCGTCTTCACCATCACCGCCTCCTCCACCACCATCGGGAGCGGCTCCGCAGCTCCATGCGAAGAAGTGCCGTTCATTTTTTCCACCATCTCACCCTGAAGTTGTCTGCAACAATGTGCTAATCTGAAAGATTGTACCAGCGCGCCACCTGTGCGCTGCTTTCGCTGGGAACTGCCTCAATAGTAAGTTTTAACCACGGACGAGGAGAGGAAATACCGGAAATACCGAAAGCACTGCGCGAAACGATGTCTCCGACGGATGAAAATTTGGAATGATCGTTCCAATTTTTTTCTACGATGTTCGAAATCTTCTTAACACTGGATGCCGAAGACATTCAGGAATATGATCAGAAAACACTTATTACTACGGGATGACGTTCATCGGAGTTCCAGAAACGATTTTCGTGTCTTTTGGGCACTGAGTTGAGACGGACCTGCATTCAAGATCCAGAATTCAAGGGAGGAGTGACAGAGGCCGCCGGTGCCATACATTGAAATTCCGCTTCCGAATCTGATGCGACCGACGAAGTCCAATGAAACGTGCGACCACGCTAGCTACGAGAACACAGCAACGAATTCAATGAATGTGACGACTAGAGCACCGATGAGTCATAGGCGCGCAGTATCGCCAGACATATCCTTAAGTTGCTTTCTGCTTCGCTCGGACAACAGGCGATCGATCTGTTTTTCAGATCAACTGATCACTCTTGTGCTCAGCCACTCGTCTTTTGCTCCGTGCAACTCGACCTGAGTTTCGCGCTGTCTTTTGATGAGACCCCTTTCTTCCTGTTTGTGATCACATGTTACAGACCCCCGATCTGCAGTCTGCACTGATCTCTAATGCAGGCGTCTGGGAACACCCTGCACACGGTTGATAAAGACCCTGTGTCAGTCGATCAGAAGCCATGGCCTAAAATGTTTTGTTCGCTAGCAGGCGACGAGCAGATGTGTACTCTCCCAAATGTCACTCGCATGATGCGAACCTATCGAAAAAACCCAAGGAGGTCAAGAAGGCGTCAGTGCGACCCGAAACCATCACTCTCTTCAGATCGCTGAAGCTGCTTTCTTTTGAAAGTGATACTGTATTTCGTAGCGCTGTATTAAATGGGTCGCCACTGATTAGCTCTTGCATCTTGAAGCTGTCCCAGCCAGGATGACCTCGCTAATTTGCGGCACTTTTTGTTACCTGCGTACACAATAGTTCACACATAGTCTGATAGTCCATCCACCGAAATTCCCAGCGTCGCCCAACGCGCTGAGCGTCCGCTCAACCTTCATCCTTTAGAGTCTGTGCTGTGACACCCAATGCCATGAAATGATCGGGAAAATACTGTTTTGCATCGAAGCCATATCGGGCACACTGTTGCGCTCACTCGGAGTGAAGCACAGAACTGCGCATAAAATTTGCCTGTCATCAGGAACAGAGCCTTGTCTTCTTTTTGAAGATCGGCTTTGTTTTGAGCACCAACTTCGTGGTTCGCAGCCCCGTGTCTGGAAAATAGGCTAAAAAGCGCGAGCCTTCGCGTAGGCGGTGGCGTCTCGGATCCTCCTGGAATGGCCCCACAGCGGACAACGATCATCATCAGGTTTGTAATGTTGACCAAGGTCGGCGAGATAGCGCATGCTTTGCCTCGTCCCTTAAAATGTCAACGACCAATGCCAACAACCCCGCCTGACTCCCGATATCAAAATAAGCGATGTTCATTCGTACTTCACGCGGATTTTTTCCGACACAATGAAACCTATCACAACTGCCGCTGTAAGATGAGGGTGCGGGGGGAAGGTGCCGGACTCGCGGATGGATTCGCCGCATCAACGTCCGCTTCACCGCACAAACACGACAAATGCACGCTTGCCATGCAGTTGGGACACCTTTTGCATTTTTTTGCTTTGGGTTTTGCAATGATGCAATGCGCAGATTTTTGCATTTTGTAGTTCACGCTTGATACCAATCGATTCTTTCGCACGAGCATGTGCACAAAGCCCCAGTCAGACTCTCGAAGTTGTGTGTCGAAAGAATCCACGCTTTGTCATTCTCGTATCGCAATATCCTGATGCTACTCATCAGTCTGCAGACAACCTATCAATCCAAAGAACTCTGAAGATGGCGCGTTCTTTAACCTGTGCCTATGCTGAATCCACGGGTCAACGCAATCGGCATGGTAGAGATGGTTGCAACCCGGCACTACGCGAATGCCGCGATCTTGCTTGCCGGGATAGATCGACTCAAAGCAAATCGTACCTTCAAATTTCTTGTGCTGTCCGGCACTTGTGTAGGCAGGGCATACTGAGCTATTAGTCAACAAGTGACGTCTCGATATTATCCAGTCTGACTGTGGTAAGAAGATTGATGCGAATGCCGTGACACGTCGTTTCTATTACAAGTGGGCACTCTCAGTACTATGACGCCACTCTCACGCACTGAAAAACAGTTTCCAACGACGATACAGACGACAGAGGAGTTGCCACGGAGCTGGGACTGCGTCAGAAACGACTCGGTATTCTCGTACACGCCGTTACCGCCAGTCCCATCCCTGATAGTGAAGTGCCGTTGAAATGTCACACCTTGAAATGTGCACCATGTTGCTCTCGCGTGATTTGCGTGCTGCAACACTCGAGAGATGGAAATAAGGTCTGCTCATGACGAGACAGAAGAACGATCTTTCCAGCGTACGTGACAACATCCGCGAAGGGAATGACATGCTCACAATGTTGTCGAAGTTAATTGTTTCATAAGCAAGATTTGTGAATAGTTTTGTACTACCCTGGTGCCAGGTTCATCGCACTTCGTGTCGGCGGGATGGTGCCTTCTACGTAGTGCAGGAAAACCGACAGCAGCTTGAAGCAGTAGAAGAAAAACACGCACCAGGAAATCGTCAGAATGAAGTATAGCCGAATCGTGTACCCACATGTGATGGAGCCTGGGATGCAGATTTCATGGCAGATGACAAACATTATGAAAATCAATGTCGCACTACTACGACATGCTACGGAAACATGTAGTTGAAGAAACATACACCAGACTCTGCGACTCACCCCCGTTGAGAAAGAATCTGTGCCGACGATACCATAAACCGTGCTGGCCCCGAAACAGAAGATAAAGAATCTGTGCCGACGATACCATAAACCGTGCTGGCCCCGAAACAGAAGTGCAGAATAACGACGGGAATGATAAAGGGCCTCCGCCGATACGCGAGCAGATCGAATAAACCTGAGATTGTTGCGGAATCAATCGTCAACCCGATGCTTGCAATCCTGTCTCACGCACAGCAGCCCTCTATAATAGTATGTTCCCACAAGACACACGGTTCATGACGTGCGATCCCACATTTTGGCTCACGCATGAGAAATAGAATTACACGCAAAATCCGTCTCATACGAAAGAGTGCCGCTATGCTGTAGTGCACGAGCATCCAGATCTGCTCTGCCGTAGTGCACGAGTAGAGACATGCTTCCACATAGCGGCTTCGAGAAATATCTTTGGCGTCTTCGGGGAATGAGGCCGATGCTTCGGGCTTAGTGCGTACGTACCAACTGGCTGCTTCCGCGGGACGTCACATGGGGGCCTTCTCGAGTCTCTGTTCTTCCTCGGCATGGCTACACGACGGCCGAGTCAGATTCTCAAATAAGCCCGATCAATGGAATCCAAGCAACAGTTGAACCAAGACTGCTGGGAGAAAAATGAAATGACGAAATTCCAAGAATAAACAAGAATAAACTAGGACAGGCCGCGCTCGAAAAGGGGCGGATTCGGCCCAACGCGATTTAGGACAATTGTGTCTGACGATCGTGCACGACGTTCTGTGGACAAGTAGCGGTCAGAATGTAAGTGTTGGAACGAGACACTTGGACACATTCGGCTACTATGAAGAAAAGGTCCCAGAAATTGCACGACCGCCGGAACAAATGGCTTGCCTGCGGGGGGGCGCCAGATACGACCCCCAGGACGTGTGGTCTTGTCCCGGCTGCGCGAGTCAGTTTCAAGAAGAACGAAGAGTGGAACAGAATTTTGAAGAACGAGAAGATTGCACAAAGTTCGGTGAGACTCGAAGGTTAAGACGACGTCGGAAAATCAGCATTTAAACGTAGTACTGCCGAACTCCTCGAAATGCGACAATTACAAGCAAAATCCGTCTCATACGAAAGAGGGCCGCTATGCTGTAGTGCACGAGAATCCAGATCAGATCTGGATTCTCGTGCACTACAGCATGCAGGTGTTCTGTGCCGTGATGGCAACCGACTCTCGTAAATGCCCTGAAGGCGCCACCCTCACCAGGTACGCTTCAGGATGAAGTTAGTGTCCTGAAAGCGCCACCCCCACCAGGTACGCTTCAAGAACGAAAATAGGTGTCCTGAAAACGCCGCCCTCACCAGACGACGCTTCAAGATCAGAGAGGTCTCGCCGAGTTGACGATGCTCCCTTAATTGATGCGAAAACCAGACTTCCACCGTGATAGTGGGAAGCTGGAATTCTTGAGAACCGTACGCCTGATAACGATTGGTCTCACAATAATTCACCGCACGTCGTGATAGCGATTGGTGATTGTAAATCTCATTTGGAGACAAACGAAAGAAAATTTCTTTCATGCACGAGTACGAACCATTTAGGTCACTCGCAAACTGTCCGAACTTATTTCCCGATGACATTCGTTCGACCGACGGGTGCGAGAACATAACAAGAATTTAAACAAGTGAAATTCACTAATACGAAAGAGTGCCGCTATGCTGTAGTGCACGAGAATCCAGATCTGCTCTGGCGGATGTTGCCCCGGGATACCCAAAATCACGTCCGTCACCATCGCTAGCCCCAAGTAAAAATCCAAAAACCTTTTTGAAGATACCATGCGAAAATAGTAAATACTCTTCCAGCCGGCTATACGTGACGCGCATAGCACTCACAGTCATTATTTTGCACAAACAGTCAGCTGCCCTCACATTCGCATAAATAGTATGCGCACAAATACGAGCCGCCAAGTACACCAGCCAGTACTCTCGTCTACGGCATGCTAACACGCACAGACGCACGTCATCCCCCAAAAAATGCGTCGTCCGGGAATCGAACCCGGGCCATCTGCTTGGAAGGCAGATATCCTAACCACTAGACCAACGACGCTTGTGAACACCTTGTTCCTGTAGAAGTATATTGCAAGGCAGAGAATCATAGCGTCACCGTTAGTCTGAATGCGAGAAGTACGTTATATTCCCGTCGTCGCGAGCTCCGCCCAGAAAATTCGACCGGCTTGCCGACCGGCCCCACAGACCATATGGCCCAGGCGATGGCGGCGTTAACAAGGAGGCACTCATATCGTTCGTATCTGCCGGCGACATCGGCGTGAACGAATCCGCAGCCGCGCCTGGCGGTTGCTGCGCCTGGGCATGATCCAATTTTTCGCATTCATCCGTGTATTGTGCGTGTGGCCGTGGCTTGCTCTCAAGTCATTTTTTTTTTTAGATTTTAGTACTTTACTGATCACACGTCACAACGTACAAGTGCTGCACTCAGTGAAATTATTTCCCTATCGTGTACAGTAATTCAGTAAACTAAAAAAACAAAATTACCATCCCATCAGATGACGCAGATTGGTCTCTCTGCAACGCCCGCCTGCTGTAGCGGTTCCCTCGCAACACATCACCGAACCACTCTCGCCACGACGAACGCTGAACACTCGCTTCTCGCCGGCCAGATGATGATGACACCGATGCTGTCGCGAGATCCTCGCTACCGCCGTCGGGCAGATCGAAATGCTGGACGTCCACGTCCTGATCGAGCCGGTTGATGATGCTGTTCGAGCTTGTGTCGTCGATCCCCCGATCCAGATCTCTCCTCCCTGATGGCCGTTGGCTGACCGCTGCTGCTTCAGCTGTCATCGTGAGGCCGGCGCCACGAGTACCAGCATCGCCACCGTCTAATGTCGCCTCTTCCACCGCACTGTGAAACATATGCGCGCTGCCTTGCCGTGGGAGACCCCCGCGATCTAGCTGAGCACCTTGACCGCCTGCATTTGTCGGCCTGGAAGACGTTGACGAGGAAGCCGATGATGAAGATGAGGATGACGATGCTGATGCGCCAGTGAGCAGTGGCAAAGACATTGCAGAAGATGAGCTCGCACCCGCACTGCTGCAGTCATTTGCGCCAGCAACGCCGTCATTCATCTGCTGCGGCTCTGCAGAATTTGCAGCACGGTTCCCTGCACTGCAAGAAGATGATGGTGATGATGACGATCCAGACGATGAAGACAAATTTCGTGTGCTCTCAGTCACTCCACCACCACCACCACCACCTCCGGCACCTGAAAAATCCGCCGCCCCCGCCATGGCCTCATCCTGCACAGTACTCGAGGATGAGGAGGAGGAGTTTGTCAGACGAAACACACCGCCACCTGACGGGCGCTCAGCCGCTGTGCAATTTCCATCGCGCGGCAACATCTGCGATCGATCCGCAGCGTGGTTCCCTAGTGCGGCCCTGGACCAGCGGTGGAAATTTTAATTTTCGCATGGGAAAGGACCTTCATGAAAGTAGGCAGCTTTCGACTCGTCACTCACATCGTTGATCGTACTCTTCGTATAATATGCAACGACCGCACTCAACAGCTTCGCTCATAGTGTGCATTTCTCCCGGCCGACGCGCGCCCTCGAACGTCCACGACGCCGTGCTGCATGCAATCTTGAACACAAGCGACAATCTCCGACAACAACATCTTCAAAAAGTTTGTCCTTCTTCGCGACTGAGCGTGTTTTCTATGTTCCTTGCGCACCAACCGGCACTAAACCGCAGATCTGATTCTGTGTTCCATGTTCGTTGTAATGGGAGTTCCAGGAACGAGCCAAACCACGCGGCTGAAAATGTTCCTTAGAAGAACCACCGTCATCCTATCGAGCACACCCCTGCCCTTAATGTACATGTCCATATTCTAATATTCACGTGAGTTGTATACTACTGTGCCACCAGTCTATGTTCATTCTCATTTCCATCGCCGCTACGCCCCGCGACATGCCCGTTTTGCTGCTCATCCTCGAGAGCAACCAGCTCACGACTTCAGTGAGATGCACGAGTATGCGTTTTCCGCTCGCCATCATGAATCGCAGAAGCATAGTGGTTCATCATTCTCTGCATCTTTGTGATTTCCCTCACACTAAAATGAGCAGCCGTGTATCACTCTACACTGTCTAGATGATCTTTAACATGCATCGGAACCTTTTACAGCTCCTGCACAGCGCTCCCACTACAAGCAGGAGCTCTCGATTCATGAAAAGTGAGACATCACTCAAACGCCGCTGAGAAAGCTGTTTCCCGGGCGCTCGGTCAGCGGACCCGGGCGATCTGTGAGACTCCATTTCCGCAACTGATCTTCCTTGGCGCGCAGGTTGGAGATACTTGGCATGTCGTTCTCGATCTGCTCGCGGCGGTCGACGCGGTTTTTCATGTCATAGATCTCGTTTTCGGTCCACCGCAATCCCTTCAGGAGGAGCTCCTGGTCTTTCCTGTTGTAGAAAAATATGGAGTACCGGATTCATGTTGTATGCATCATGAAAATTTTGATCGACACAGCGGTGCCTGTTTTTCCTGATAGCGGAACATGTTTCAGCTTCCTTCAGTCGACTTGTGCGAGCACTTTAGAGTCGCGACCGTGTGCATGACATACTATCGCAATATCATCACCCCGATGCATTATGCAAGAACGAAATTCACAATCGACTGGCACAGATAAGACCTGATCTTCAGCACTTCAAGTTGCAGCTCCGGGCCCAGGTTCTGGGCAGCCGAATTGGCAGCTCCGGGCCCAGGTTCAAGTTGCAGCTCCGGGCCCAGGCACAATGCTAATGGCACACTGTGATGCGACGATAGCAGTAAATGCTAATGGCACACTGTAAAGGGCCAGTCTTCCACGCGGAAGCTCGCACATGCGAGATAGCATCGATGAGACTTGCTGGAAAGCAGGTCGTAGACTCCTTGCTTCGTCCTACTGCGAGAATTTCTCAAGGAGGGCGTACTGGATGCCAGTTTGCCTGAGTCCTTCCCGTGAAAGACAGAGGCACCACGAGCAGTCACTGTGCCAGACGGTGATGCTCGAGCACCATGGCGGATTCTTCGTTCGACAGGGCGAGGGATTGGGTATTTCTTCGAAATTTTCGATGTTTTCTCGCACGCAATTCTACGAACTACGCCTCGAAAGGCTTTCGTCTACGTGGATAAAAATTACACAACGGCAGGTTCTGATCGACTCTTCTCCTCAAACAACATCGGACGTGGGGGGCACGGCGGACGGAACTATTTGTAATTTTAAAAATACTCATAGGCTGGTGGTGATTGGTGAGAATCTTAATCCACATGGATTTAATCTCTGAGACTGAGCTGCATGGCGTCATCTCTGGGATTTAGTGCAAGAGACTGACAACTATTCATCCTCCCATCCTCCTGCAGAAGAATCACTTCTTGCTACAGGCTATTCTACGTACGACTAGCGTGAGCTGCAGAGTGCAGCTGGAGCGGAGCATCATTAATACCTGATCTTCAGCACTTCAAGTTGCAGCTCCGGGCCCAGGTTCTGGGCGTTCATCATGTGCTCCACCTTAGTCAGCGTCGGCCGGCGCTTCAGCTCTTCTCCCATCTTACGCAGCTCTTCTTCCTGTCCGTGTATTGGCTCTAGGCATGTGCACACGCTTTGTATGACAGTGCGACGATTCTATTGCTCTCGCCTGATCTGGCCGAATTGCGGTTTTCTGCATCACTGCCATCGACGAGAGTATCTCGTTAGAAAAACACTTCAAGTCGAAGACGGCATGAATTCAAGTCGAAGACCCTGCGTACCTTCAAGTCGAAGACCATGATTTCTTGGCTGGTTATCTGACTCTGCTGTAGGCCGAGGATCTCCTTTTGCGATGCCAGACTCTCCCTCACTTCGTTCAAAGACACTTTTACGGCCTGCTCCACGAGCGGCTCCATCTGCGCCTGAGGAATGAGTTTTAATGTTTTCCAAACTCCAAGAAATTCTATGAGTTTCTTCTCCATGTCACGTCTTTACAAGCACACGATAATGTGTGTCGGGCAAAGTGTGTTTCTCTCGTAGCAAACTAGAAGAACCATTCCTTTAGTGCTGTACTCTGAAGAAATCCTTCGACGTTTTGATCTGCAGGTCCTGTTTGATGGGCTGGATCTCAGTGCTCTTTAGATGCGCGAACAGTCCCCGGAACTCTTCTTGGGCTTGCATGAGGCCTTCGCGCCCCTTGTCCACTTCCTCGCGCAGGCCAGCGATTTCAGCATCCTTGGGATAGTGTGTTTCTTCACCACGTGTGCGTGTGTGTGTGTCATGGAAGCGTACACGATGCGAGTGTTTGTGTATTATCCACACTCGAAGAATCTCAGAGTCCGCTGCCGTCATTTCGTGACGAAAGTGAAACATGAGCATGTAGACGCTCGACTGAACGACTTCGAAACATGAGCTGACTGCATGAAATCGTGCTTGAGACATACCTTCATTGCGATCAGATCTGCGTACTCCTCCTTCGCAGCGACCAGGCTGTTTTTCTCGCGGCTCACGTCCGTGGTGAGGGAAATCTGATCATTGTGTATTGATGCTCGATGATAGACTGATAGAGTGTAGACTGCACAGAACGCAGCTGCCACGACGTGCAGATGAAGTAATGTGAGCATAAAAACGATCACGAATCAGTTCATTAGTACGGAGGAGGCATCGAAATAGTACCAGCGCGCTGTTTGCGCAGGCGACTTCGGCTTTCGTCGTGCCCAGCTCGGTCTTCAGCGCCACGAGTTCCGCGTCACGCTGCTCCACTTTCGCATGGCATTTCTTGGCCTCGTCTTTGCACTCTGCCACGGACGCCTTGCAGTCCGCGACGATTGCCTGAGTATGGAATTCGTGATTGATTCTTTCAAGTGAAAGCCTTTGTCCACTTTCCCAATGACCCTTCCATAGTAGCATCAGTGTGATATCGACAGTCGACATTGCGTCTTTAGCGCATGTACTCCGAGTAACTAACGACACAAGATTGATTGAATAAATGTCCATGCTCAGTACACGTCGAGAGACAACGCATGAGCCTATGCTCCTATTACCTTGTATGCCGAAATCTCCTGTGTGCACGCTCGGAACTCGGCTCTGCACTCCTCGAAGTCGCTCTTGCACTGCGCAAGCTCTCTTTTCAATCCCGCTTCCGACTCGCGCTTTGCTTCTAATTCCGACTTCACTTCCGCGAGCTCCTTTCGCGCCGCGTCCAACTCGATTTTCGACACATCTAGGCTGCTTCTGTTCTCGTCGATTTTTTTCTCCATTGTGCTCGTCTGCTCCTCCCATTTCAAGTCGAGTGCCCCCGTCGCTTCGGACACTTTTAAATCAGCGTACTTCTTGGACTCGTCGCGGAGTACGTCGAACGCGCTACAGATCTTTTCGCTCAGTTCCGCCGCCTTTTCTTCCACCTTCTGCTCCAGGTTCGCGTTCGTCTCGAGCAGACTGTGTTCAGATTGTGATCACGACTTTTCTTGAAGCTCAGTCAATGGTACAAAGTCTGAAAAGGACGCATTGCAGTGTCGCACGTCTCTTTCTCACCACTTATCCTGATTCACAAGAAAACGGAGTATTCGACCGGGAAATTCAACTATAATACTCAGGAGCTGTAAAACGCTTAGTGCAGACAGTCCTCTCACCGCTGTTTGGTCTCGAGCGTTGTTTTTGCGTGGTTCTGGTTCATGACATCCAGTTTCTTGTCCATTTCGTCTCGAAGTGAGTCTTCCGTTAGCTTCCCAACGGCCTCCACGACGACCTTCGTTTCTTCGATCACCTGTTGTTTTTGCGTTTTACCCCGTCGTTCTGCACAGTAGCGGATGCGATTACCCCGTCAAAGATTCCGCGATGCCTGCGCGCAGGATATCCTTTTTGTGTACCTAGCCCCCCGTCTCCCATTCATCAGCTGCCATCATCAAAACTATGAAGTAAGAACTCAATGATACATGAAAACCCAGACTTACTAGCTACTACCCTCTTATAGCTGCTCTCGAGGCTGTCCTTCAACTCCTCGCTCCGCCTGAACTCGTTCTCGCGGATTTGCACGCCAATCCGCTTTTCGAGAGACGCGATCTCCCCGCCAACCTCCTGGATCATAGCGTCGGTGTGCTCGGTGCATTTGTTGGTAGCTTTCTCGAGGTCGGCGGAGAGGTGAGTCGTAGAGTTCTGCAAGCTCTTCTGGGTCTCTTCGCGCCACAACTGAGACTGCTGCATGACCGACTCCATCTGGTCAAGGAGCAACCTGTTCGTAGTACATGTCACATCACAATAGTGGACCTTTGTAGTACTGCAGTCTCTGGAGCCCGAATCTTTTCATGTAGCAATTGAATGAATCTAGCCCATGGACCCATACCGTCGCTCTTCATTGGTTGCATTTGATATCCGCTTCTTTTTTACACAATGCCACGCGACGTTTCTTAACACAGGCCCCAAAATCTCTTTGGGTAGAGATCGGTCTTGCATTTGGACCCCATCTATCGCAATTGGTTGCAAAAATTTGCAACCAATTGCGACAGGGTAGGTCAAAACGTGAAGCTGCTCATTCCCGCGTCTGCACACGAGGCCACGCGACTTGTGTCGCCACGCGGCGTTCTAAAACTCACTGTCTCCCATGCGACAATGGTACGCACTTTGTTCGCGTTTCTTTTTCAATATGTACGTTTTGACTAACCATCGAAGCACGTGCAGTCTGCTATAGAGAAAAGCAAGGAAAACGCGCCCAGTTAATACTTCGATGAGGATAGCGCCTTTGCGTCCTCCTCGGCCAATTTCTTCATTACGAACTCCTGATGTTCGCTCAACTTCTTCGTCAGGTAGGAAACACGCTCTGTGAGAACCTGTGGCAGGTGCATAGGAACATCGCAAATATTGCGGATCTGAGGATCGCAACACAGTATTCATGGTCTGACTCTCCTTCTACGAGTCGATGCTTTTTCTAGTGAGTTTGATGTCGGACGACAGATGCAATTGTACGCAATAAACTCCGACCAGTGTGTGGTTTGCTCGCGCGCTGCTCACTCGCGCAGATAAGGAGAACTAAACACTCTTTCAACATGGAAAAATCGAAGACCGTCTCAGTCACGTCCGTGAGCTTCTGATTGATGGAGTTTTGCTCCGCGATGCGTTTGGCACTCTCGTGCTCCTGGGCATCCATCTTCCTCGAAAAGTGCTGTAACCGGCCCTCCAGATCGACCTGTGTTGCAGTTCACATTGAATGCAACAGGTTTCTGATGGCGATGCTTAGGTTCCTCGTATGTTCGTGGTGTCGTGAAATTGCATCGAAGGAACGAACCAATGCCGCGCACTACAGTCTCGCCGGTAGAAATCAAAAAATGAGTACCTCCTGATCAATCAGCTTTTTCGCCCAGTGCGATTCCACGGTCGCGAACTTCTTCTCGAGTTTCTTGCACATGTCGACGTCCGTCGCATTTAGCCGGCCCACCAATTCCGAGAAGTTCTCTTTTACCCGGTTCTCTACGTCGGCGATTTTCTCGCCCCAACGCTGATTGAACACTTCCACGTACGACTCGTTCAGAGCCTCAACCTGAATGTCGTTGTAGCATTACGTAACGAGAGTCTACTTTTTCAGCTGACAAGTTCACACGTGCATGGGATAATGTGCATCGAACTTCGTACCGCAGTATGCGACAGTTTTTCAGCCGTGAAAGCGGGTATTCGAATTCCACAAAAAAATACTCGCTGCAACGCGCCTTGATCATGCTTTTCGAGCGCCTGGTCGAAAGCCTGGCGCAAGTCGCGCTCGACCTTCAGCTTGCTATCCAACATGTCGGTACGCAAGCCGATCTCTAGATCACGCTGCCTGAGTGTTTCAGGTTTCTCTAGATCACGTTTTACGTGCGTAAGGATGACCGAGCCCGTCAATTTCTCCGTGAGTATCATCAAACCTACTGCGCCACTACATCCGTGTCTTCCTCATGGCTGCAGTGTACACACTGAATTGTCTACGTACTGTATACAGTGACACCTCTTATCCGCGAGCTGGAGCTTGCCCTCGACAGCTTTAGCGATCTCCTCGAATTCATCGCTGATACGGTCCACCAGGTTGTTGAAGGCGACCTTGTAGCCCTGGTCTTGGTCGTCTTTTACCTTGTTCCGTTTGGAAACTCTTCGACAGCGGACAGTCATCGCGACACGTTGTAAAAGACTCTTGTCAGCACCCTGGCCTTATCTCCATCCGAAACACCTGCAACTTATCACGCACTCGTCGCATCACCGATCTGCATTGGATACAATTGCAGCTGTGAAACACTCTGCGGCTCGTGTTGATACTGAGACTTTTTGTGTGGACTCACCGTCCTCATCTCGTCCTTGAGCAGGTGGAGCTCCTCGCGGATCTGCGCCATGCTTGGCACTTTCAACGGGTATAGCTCCTCTCGCAATTTCTCTGTTTGACATATTATTTGATTTTCCCGGCGATTCGCTATATCAAAGTCACGACTGCATCAACACACGTCAGCGTTACCGCCCGTTCGTACTACCCTTGCATACACAGCACACAGTATCATGTGACTTCTGTCCGGAAAACATATCACCGATGCCACGAGCTTCAGTGGCTGTATCGAAAGCATCGAATTTTACGGAAAGATGGCGGCAACAGGTGGTTGGTGTTGCTCGAATTCGTGCCAGGGACGTTCACCGAGGATCGATCTGCGACGGATTTTGCTACTGTGGTCATGCCGTAGTAACGTGCATGCATCTGCTGTACTCCAGTCAAACCGGCCTCGTCATCCCAGTATCCTATTCGTCATCCCAATATCCCGCTCACCCGCACGGAAATTTCACACTCATTCGGAAAACACTCACCAACGTTTCCTTCCACCATGAAATTCCTAGTACCAGGTGCCGTGGAGCTCGAGACGCGCGCCCGACTGTAGGTGTCATTCAAGGCGTTCGACGCGTCGTTCATGGTCATGCTCGACGGCGGCACTACGCGAATGTCGTACGTTGACCCCGAACTGCCCCCTTGCTGCGGTGCCGAGGACGTGGTACTGAATTTCCCGTTCTGGAAATTGTAGCTGGAAGACGAAGTCGCGCTGTGATCCAACGTAGCTGTGTACCCCACTCGCGACGCCGACAGCGGTGAGGCTTGTGACGTGCGCGTCATCTGTGTGGTTTAGGGACTTCTATGGCAACGCGCAAGTCACTCCAATGATAATCGAACCCCCTGATGCATTCGTCTTCGCGGCGGCACTCAAACCCGATGTGCAACTGCAGGAACTATGTGGCAGACATTTGCTGACAACTACACGCTGTATGAACCTGAACCACGAAAAATATTTACAGTTTTTCTACCACGGAACTGCGATGACACGGTGACGTGCTCCGCCACCGATCGATCTGGCTGCAGTCGGTGTATGACGGCATTTTGTTAATAAGTCTAAAAGCACTAGCGTGAACTTCCTACTGACACCCAGACGAGGTACTGTAAATTATCAAGACTTTTACATACGGACGAGGACATTGGAGTGTCTCTACGCGTGCGCTGGAGTACTGAATGGTGCCGATTGCGCCGCGCTTTCATGCTCCTAGCTAGTATTGAATAGGGCAGAATTACTTCTCTTCACTCGACGCGAAAAGCGTGCCTTGTCAAATGCGTTGAGGAGAACTGCAATGACAACAGTGAACGCGCTTATCGCCTACTAACGACGCCTTGTCTCCTTTGTGCCATCCAAGACGCATTACCTATCCACATCGACTACTACTGTGTCGCCCGACAGATCCTCGCCTCTCCTCGCCCCCTCGCGCATTGCTCCCTTCCTCGCAACACCATATCTCCATCGCATGCAATTTACTACGACGCGAACACTCGCATCCACTCATGCTTCACACTCCTAGATCAATGTGTCGATACACGCTTCCGGAGATAATGTTCTACGTTTATGGACATGCTTCACACCGACCACATCAACGCAAATCGAGTTGAATAATAAATCCATCGAATCTTTGACACTATGCCAAGACTCCGATCGACCTCGTGCGAGACTTGATGCCTGTCGAAAAACTCATTCTGCCAACGAGTCGCCCTCGCGCCAACCCTGACCAACCCACGAATCCGATTGATGAACCAACTTACGCCACCGCCCATGAGACCTACCAAGAATCGCGCCTTCGCGACTTTCCGCCACACAATGAATCGCGCACCACATTATTGAATGAATTGGGACGAGACCTCGACAACACCAACGAAAGACCAAAGACGATCCGATGGAATTTTTCCGATGCAAAACTGCATGATAAGACATGCGCACATACCTGCCACTTAAAATCCCCTCTCAACTCTCTATCTCGTAGGACCGAAATTGAATTGCGCGTCACTAACTTCGAACACCAAGACAACGAACCGACCTCGGAAATGGATAAGTCGACTAATTCTAGTGCCGAGACATCTAGATCAAAAAGACACCGCTAACAGGAGGAACCAATCACTGACGCCTTCACTGACTCCTCTCCAAATGAGTGATAACCGAGTCCGATCTGACTCGCTCGCGGACTATCCTGCAACTCAACTAACTGAACTCAAACTTACGCAACTGACGCGCTGACGCGACGAATCGGGAGCCGCGGGCCTCTGATCTAAGACTAACGCCATGGAGATACTGACGACGGACACGGCCCAGACCGCAGTAAATGCAGCCCAAAATAATAAATGCCATGACGCCTGACCTCAACTGTATCGCGAGACGCCGACGCCCAATCAAATACGAAAGACTCCACTCCGCCGGGAGGATCGTCTCCGCGACTTCGCAAACGGACTCTAACGCCGATGAAGATATGACCAGCACTTTTGGATTCTCCGAACGCAGCTGCGCCATCACCTCGTTGCTCTTACTGGACTCCAATAACCAAACGCCTGCTGAGCTCACTTCGCAACGCCTCGCCCCTGCTGCGCCCTGCCCATCGGATTCCCGCGTCGCACGTTGCGTTCGAGAAGGTTGATTTTGGGCCACAATCACTCGCCGGCGCATCGCTCTCGGCGGTTTATCCGCCTGCACAATCGCTCCGCCGGACATGACTGCGCCCCACGTAAGTCCATCAGGAAGAGCGGCGGTGGGATTAACCACAGCACATCGGCATCTGTGGCACACAATCATAGTACTTTCGCAGTGGATGGTCGAGACTGGTCGAGTTTGTGCCGGCCGTTGGCACTAATCGAATTTTTTGCGGCCGTGAATGTCGCTTGCGCTTTCGCTCTCCAGAATTTTCCCGCTTTTTTCGAAGGCCTTTTGCGCTGCGGCGCGACGAACCCGCTTCGTACCTGGAGATCGCATCGTCCATCGGTCGATGGCTCGGCGCGCTCCTGGGAATGCTGGAGACCGGCCGCCGCATCAACGACGGACCCCGTGCACACTGACAATGAGCGCAACATCCAACAACGCTTTGCGGCGTCCACTACTGCCCAGAAAACGTCCTACGAGAATAAATGCATAGGAGAACCATTGCAACCGCTGAGTCATGTACACATTTCTTGCCGAAATCAACTGATGAAACAATACACCCCTGTGACGACAAAACTGCTTTTTTTCCAAATGATAGGAGCTCTGCAACCGCACATCCGCAACTCTCATGCAATCATCTCGAAGACATGCTTGCAAACCAAATACGTCTCTTTAAATTCTTCCACTTCCTTCGCCGACCGACGAAAAAATCTGAACACCAATTGAAAGACGGATGGAATGCCGACATAACCATTTTCACTCACGCGTCGTACAGATGAGGATCTTTCCGCCCCCACTTGCCTTCTTCTTGCCGAGAATCCAAAACCCGAATGAGTTTCCCATTGATCCTTCCCAGAACCTGACGAGCAAAACCTGCTTCGCTACGAAATATCACTGTTCCTGAGTCAGAAAGATCTGCTTGCGGATTTGGAAGTTTCAACCGATGACGATGACGCCGACGCGAATCAATGAGATTGAAGCAAACCGCAATTTTAAAATTGCCAGACATCAATACATCATGACTCAACCCAAGTAAATTCGAATGTCAATAACGACACTCGACACGAAGGAAAAAAGCGACACTCGACTCTGAACCATCTCGTGCTAGACTGCATGACTGCCGAGAAATCGAATCCATCACACTAAACGCCGACAAAACCAATGCACGACCGATCGCCACATCAT
>JACLAC010014441.1_pt1 | contig 37002 bp, 30 predicted proteins | sample 8027881 | NCBI WGS metagenome assembly JACLAC01 (sample SAMN15725517, study PRJNA655200) | protist metagenome | isolation source: fluorescence activated cell sorting (FACS) single amplified genomes of... | place: Spain: Blaines Bay Microbial Observatory, Mediterranean Sea | collected 2016-01-19 | reverse complement strand
TCTATTACTCATCAAAAAAAGGCAAATGGAAAATACGAATTGGGCAGATATCACGTTTGGTATAGCTGCTTTGGCGATCGTCATGAGCGGATTGTTTATGTTGTTCCAGGGTATTGGTGCTATGAATAAAAAAGATTAGACTAGCAGCAAATTCGAGTCTAAACACTTAACCATAATGACCCAAGCTCAACCCTCATTAGAGTTTATTTCGCCAGCTTATAACCCTATTATCTGGAGAGTTGCAAAGGGTATTGTCCCTTTTTGGTTACGCTACAACCATAATCTTACTAAAATTGAAATTGATAACGCCTCAGAGCTAATTAACTTATACCGACAGTTTCAACAGGGAAATACTAGGTTTATGTTGGCATTTCGGCATCCCACAGTAATCGATCCTCCCTGTATTGCTCAATTATTATGGAATCAGTTACCCCAGCTAGCAGGTAAGAAGAGTGTAAATTTGCGATCGCCGGTTCACGCTCAATGCATAAGTTTATTAAAGCTTTACAAATATCGTTTTTTAGTGAGACTTAGAAATTTTTAATAGTAATAAAGCTACTGGTAACGATAATATAAGACTATAAAAGATTAATTGAAGAATCCAGTTGTTTGAAGGAGTAATCTGTAAGTCTCGGATCCCAATTGCTGGCAACAAATGAGCAAACAAAACTGCTGGAGACAATCTTAGAACATAGATTTCCTGAGGGTCGTCGACAAATAATTGTAGAGTATTGCGATTAAAGTTAAGTAGTAGTCGATGAAAATTGGTATCTGCAAATATTCCAGAAAAAGCCAAGTTGGTATTAGATTTTCCTGCACCACTAAGAGGAGTGCGGAGACGAACTATCAATCGAGAACCTTGCTGTCCGATGGTTAGGTTCCGCAGAGATGGGTTAGCAGAGAGAGAAACAATACGGGCAGGACCAGTTTGGTGAATGTCGCTAGTCGCAACCGTAGTTAACAAGCTGAATTGAGATGTTTGTCGAATAGATTGAATCAGCTTAGTAACTGGCTCTAAGGTTGATAACCAATGTTTCTGTGACAAAGATATCATTCCCTTATACTGATTATCGGGAGGATATCCTCGCCATTCTAGGTTGGGAGAAAGACCATTTTGGTCGAGGTAGTCTTCTTTGCCTGTTAATTGATAAGCGGTGGTCCATAAAGTGCTTAAATCTCGAACATGTTTATCAGTTAGAACCTCAGTAATTTCTGCCGTAGACAACGATCGATTAGCAAAATAGATTTGAGACATCAGTCCGTTCCAAGGGCGATCGCCAGTACTTTCATTTCCTACTAACAATGGAAAGGTAGGATCCCAGTTACTTAAATTATTACTACGGTGAAGAGCCAATATTAGACAAAATACTAAGGTGGTATAACTGATTACAATAAATATTAGTCTGCTTTTGGTCAGCCAACGCTTTGCTAAAAACTTAATTATCAATGACTTCCATAAGTAAAAAGCTACTGTCCCAAAAACCCCACCTATAATATTCGTTAAAAGATCTAAAATGCTGGATGTTCGTGTTGGTAGGAAAAGCTGTAGGGTTTCAATCGTTAAAGATAGATAGGCACTAATAATCAGGTTAAGAATTAAAATGAATCGCCAGCCTGAAAATCGCTTGCAAAATATTCCGCCAAGACCAAACCCCAGAGATGAGAAGAGTAGAATATTGGCGATTGCATCATAAATATCAGTAGTTAAATTTAGAGATTGCCCTAACAGTAATCCTATTAGAGATAAATGAACTTGAGATATAAATGTATATGGGTATAAGGTTACTATTAAAATTAAAAATATACTACTTCCGGCTAAAATAAAAGCCCAGTATTTGAATAAGACTACCAACAAATTATGGAATAGTTTAGTAATATTCCTAGAATTATTCATTAGATACAAGTTTGTATTGCGGACACCTTATTGTAATTTCTCTTTTATTTTTCCGCTTTATCACCAGCTTATTTATGGCGAAAGAAAATATCAATCTTGAACTAAGTATTTACTTAAAACCAACTCTTTTGTCCGACTCCCTAATCAAATTAGTTGGCGAATGATGAGCCAAAAGAGTAACCAGAAAAAATAGCCCTAAGTTTAGAAGAGTGCAGGGTGCGAACTTTAAATTTTACCAATGTCATAACTAAACTAGTTGGTAATTAATACGTCTGTTCGATCCACCAAGTAGATGACAAATAGCAATAGCAATACCGCCAGGCATTTGAGCAGACATAAAATATTCCTAATTCCATCTACTTCTATGTAATAAACAAACTTTCATCAGAGATCTTTTCTAAATCCTGTTCCTTGATCTACTCTGGGAGTAGAATTGGGTTCGGAAGTAGGTGTATCAGACTGAGGCAGCTGTACTAATAAATATATACTACTAAAAATAGCCAGAATTGAAGCGATCGCAGCTATGAGTATGCCGGCTTGATTAGAAATAACCAGCCTCTGTTTTGATTTAATTTCGGGTGTAGGATCGAGTTGAATAGCTGATATATTATTTTCTGAAACTACAGTAGGGCTAGGACTAGCTTCGATCTTATCTTGCAGCTTAGTATCTGCTGGGGTAGAGGTGACGATCGTTTCGGGTTCTATATATGTAGAAGCAGTAATACTAGTTGGTTGCTTTGGCTGTGAATCATTAGACAGAGGTGCCTGAATAGCCGTAATTGACTGAGGCTTAGTCAGACCACGATTGAGACTATTTAAAGCCTGCAAAACCATTTCAGCAGATTGATAACGATCTTTAAAATGATCTCGTGTCATCTGGTTAAGAATTTCAACTAACTTCGGACTAACTTCAGCCGAATTCCAAACTAATTCACCTTCTTCGTCTTCTTCTAAGTCTAAGGGTTCAACTCCAGTAAGTGCTTGAATCGCGATAATACCCAGAGCGTACAAATCGCTTGCCGCACGTGGTTTTCCCCTAGCTTGTTCTATGGGCATATAGCCTTGAGTTCCGATGGCTACGGTCAATTGGGCAAGATCGGTTTCTCCTTGAAGCACTTCTTTTGCCGTACCAAAGTCTACTAAAACAATTTTACCGTCGCTGTGACGACGAATTAAATTATTAGGCTTGATATCGCGATGAATTACTCCTTTACCGTGGATGAATTTCAAAATCTCGAGAACATCTTTTAGGAATTCGATGACTCTAGCCTCTGACCAAACTCCCTCGCGAATCAGCTCTTTTTCTAAAGTTTGACCTTCGATATACTGCTGTACCAAATAAAACTTAGTTTCTTCTTCAAAGTAAGCTAGCAGTTCGGGAATTTGCTCGTGGAAACCAAGATTATGTAAGGTAGAAGCCTCAGTTTTAAATAGACGACGAGCTAAAGCTACGACTTTGGGAGCTTCAATACTGGGATACAGTTGTTTGAGGACACAGCGGTCTTTTCCAGGTAGCTGAATATCTTCTGCCAGATAAGTTCTGCCAAATCCACCCTTAGCGATATACTCGATGATTTTATAGCGAGAACCAAAAATTTTTCCCTTCACGATTAAGATGCAGTACGAACTTTACTATCATAAATATCTAATGATAGATTATTGGTAATTACCCGATCGTAGAACTGCTTTAAAGCAAAAACTGTAATAATAACGAACCAACGCTACCCATAAACTTACCGACGTGACCCAACCCTCCTTCTTTATCTTCTGCTTGCGCTTCTGCTTGTTCGATTAAAGCCATTTTTTGTTGAAAATTGGTAGCTGTTTGATGACCTAGTTGATGTTCCTGCTGTTTAAACAATTTTGCAGCGATCGCGGTATTTTTCTCGGCTTCGTTTCGGCGATCGAAGTTGTATTGAATAATGGCCAAACCCAGGTATGCTGGAGCTAATTCGGGGTTTAGTTTAATTGCTTTGTTGTAATGGGCGATCGCATTGTTGTAGTTACCGTTCTGTGCCTCCTGTACTCCCCAGCGATGAAATTGTTCGGCAGAAGCAGCGGTTTGAGCAAGTCCTTTAACACCTTCTAAATAGGCAGCATCAAGATCTACTTGACTTAGATTCGCATTGCCTAAATAAGCATTTCTTAAATCTGTGCCAGCTAGATTGGCTCCTGTTAAATTCGCTCCTGTTAAATTTGCTCCATGTAAGGATGTACCAGCTAAATTTGCTCCTGTTAAATTTGCTCCTGTCAAATTCACTTGACTGAGATTTGCACCTACTAAATTTGCCCGTACTAAATCTGCCCCCGTTAAATTTGCCTGTGCCAAACCAGCATTGCTAAGGTCGCACTGAGCGCATTTTTTAGTATTTAAAAGTTGGTTTAAGTCCCTTAGACTTTCGGCTTGACTCGGTGCAGCTACAGCAATGCTGCTTAAGCTAATTACTATAGTCAATAGTTGCGGTTTCATAAAAATAAAGCATAAAGATTCCGCCATTTTAGCCTTTGTAATATAAATCAGTCCGAACTATATATACATATACATTTTAAAAATTTAAAAACTCTGACAGATAATAATGCCTACTCTCTACTTAACTTTTGGGGTCAAGTGCGTCTCTCAAACCATCACCAATGTAGTTGATACTCAATACCGTTAAAAATATAGCCATTCCTGGAAAAATTGCCATGTATGGAGCGGTTTCTAAATAATCTTTGGCATCGAATAACATCCGTCCCCAGGTAGGTACATCAGGGGGAAAACCCAGACCTAAAAAGCTTAGAGTAGATTCAGTAATAATGGCATTACCCACCGCCAAAGTAGCTGCAACGATAATCACGCTTAAAACGTTAGGGAATAAGTGAATCCAAATTAATCTTATTGGTTTAGCTCCCACTGCTCTTGCGGCGCTAACAAACTCCATTTCTCTTAATTTCAAAAAGTCGCCCCGAACTAATCTTGCTACCGACATCCAATTTAGTCCGCCTATCAAGAGAACAATTAAAATAAATACACCTAATTCTGCTCCCGCCAGCTTCTTCATTGACTCTCGAAATAGATAAACAATCAGCAACAATAAAGGTAGTTGAGGTAATGCCAAAAATAAATCAGTAATTCGCATTAATATTCCATCGATCGCGCCACCGTAATATCCAGCGATCGCTCCGACAATCGTACCCAAGAATATAGCTACTAGCATTGAAGCTATGCCTACTGTTAGAGATACTCTGCCACCCTGTAAAATTCGAGCTAACTGATCTTGTCCCAAAGCATCCGTACCAAAGGGATGTGACCAGCTAGGTGGAGCGGAGGAAGCTAAAAAGTCAATCTTATCTATAGGAGTGGTATAAAACCAGGGAGCAAATACCACTGCTAAAGCAATAATTGTCAACACGAACAAACCAAAAACCGCAGGGCGATCGCGTTTAAACTTCTGCCAACTATCCAACCATAAATTACTTTGAGTCTGCTTAACAGAATTCATAATTTAACTCTCGGATCTAGAATTGCATAAACCAAATCGGCAATTAAATTGAACAGCACAATTAAAATCGCGTAAATAAACGTAATTGCCATGACTACAGGTGTATCACTACGATAAATAGATTCGATTAGTAATGCGCCAATACCAGGTACGCGAAAAATCTGCTCTGTGACCAGCGCACCAGTAAAAATTGCGGGAATATCCAGGGCAATTAAAGTTACTACAGGAATTAAAGCATTACGCAATACGTGATTTTTAATAACGGCAAATTTGCCTAGACCTTTAGATAATGCCGTCCTGACATATTCTTGCTGCAACTGCTCTAACACCGCCGAGCGTATAAAGCGCATTAAAATTGCTGCATGATACAAAGCTAAAACCGATATTGGCATAATTGACTGTTTAATCTGAGCGATAAAGCTCTGCCAATCTGTTACTTGTAAAGTGCTATTGAAAATAAAGGGAAACCAACCTAGCTGAACGCTAAAAACAATAATAAAAAGTAAGCCAGTAAAAAAAGGGGGAATAGAAAATCCTAAAAAGGCGATCGTCGTAACTATCTGGTCTAGAGCCGAATAACGTTTAACTGCCGAAATTATTCCCAGAGGAAAAGCAATAAATAAACCAATAATATACGCCGAACCAACAATTAAAAAAGTAGTTGGCAAACGTTGCCATAGTAATTGTGCTACCGGGCTTCTACTATTAAAAGAGTAGCCCATATCTCCTTTTATAAATGAGCCAAACCATTTAAAGTAACGAATATAGACAGGTCGATCTAAACCTAAAGACCTGCGTATATTTTCTCTGACTTCAGCAGTAATAGCAGGATTAGAAGCAAATTCTCCTAAAGGATCCCCTGGTGCCAGTGCTAAAATTGCAAAGATAACAACGCTAATAGCAATTAAGGTTGGGATAGTTACTAATAATCTTTTGATTAAAAATTGACTCATACTTGATATTAAGTCAGCCTAAACAAGCTCTATTCGATCGATGAAAAATTAAAAATTAAATGTCCATTATTCATTGTTAATCGATCGCATCCTCAATCTCAAGAAATAACAATATACGCTGCAATTATTGGCGATCGCAACTTTGTACCACCTAAGTCATGCAGCGCAGTTATTTTTGGTTATATCTTAAACTAAAATGCGATCGAGCGATATGATTTGTTACCATACCTCCCGATCGCTTGCTCTAAACTATAACAACGATCTTCTAGTCAATATTTAGCCGTATTCGCACATTCTAAACGTTATTTATTACATATGTTCTATTTAGATAGGAGATATGCTTCTATACTTTGATAGTTGCCCTGCTCTTTATAAAGATGGCACACTTTAGTTACTTTTTGTACTAACTCCCAATTAAAAGTACAGTCTTGGTAAAGATATTCGCCCCAGTTTTCTACTAAACTTTGATGAGCCTGGCGCAGATTGTACCAAGGAATAGCTGTAGTAAGGTGATGGGGAATGTGTACGTTAATATCGTGACAGAGAAATTCTACCCACCAAGGATATTTACAGTTTACGGTACCCGATAATTGAGCGCGAGCTTCATTCCACGTTTCTTCTGGCTTAAAAGGTATTTCGGGCATAGTGTGATGAAACATGGTGAAGGTACTCATCCAAAAGTGATATACCAACCAAGGCATCAGCAAAAACTTAATCAAACCAGTAATTCCTGTGGCGAAAAACAAAGCAGAATAAGCCGATCCACCAACGATTAGAACCAATAATACAGAAAAACGAACCTGTTCTCTCTGCTTTCCTTCAAACTGTCGCCAGTTAAAGTGTAGTTTACCCCAATGGGCGATCGAACCTAACCACCAAAACCAACCGCGCATACGTCTATACAGCCATTGTAAAACAACTGGGCAACGATCGTAAGTTTCAGTCGTAAAAGGTGCCCACGCGTTATCTACATCCAACTTATTGGTATGTTTGTGATGATAGTTGTGTAAAATGCGCCAGGCATGATACGGATAGAGTAACGGTAAAGTCATTATATGCCCTACCAAATCATTTAACCAAATACGGTTAGAAAAAGAACGATGTCCGCAATCATGAGCAATAACAAAAAAACCTTGTAAACTCGTACCCAGAAATATCCAACCAAAAGGCAGCAAATACCAAGGCGCAACAGCAACTGCCCAATAGCCTATAGCAACACATAAAACATTAGCAATTAGTTTAGACCAAGCTTTGCGAGGATTTTTGATAAAAACTTCTTTGGGTAGAGTATTAATAATGTCTCTTAGTTTAATGTTGTCAGCTAACTGTGGAGTTGGAGAACATTTTAAATTTTGTGGGTATACTGCTGTCATAAAATTTGTTTATTTATATAGGTATAATTTAGGGCTTTAAGACGATCTGCCCCGACCAAATTATTGTTAAAAAGCGTTTTACTCATGCACACAAAAAACTGTCACTTGCCAAATGGATAAGCGACAAGAGTAAATATTGAATTGTTGACAGCAAGAGTAAATGCGATTAGCGCAGCTACGCCTTGGGCGATCGCAATTGCTGCCAAAATATTAAGAAGATAGCTTTGGTTTAACAATCCTTAATATTTATATCACAGTTAGGAGATTTTTAGAATTTGAATATTATTGACTTAAAATCTTCAGCTAATTCAGAAAATCACCATTTTTTTGCTGACTAGCCGAAAACTGAAGTATTTTTTCAATTTTACTCAGCCGACTAGCAAATTTTCTTCAGGATATTGCAGGGTACTTGGGCTAGGATCGCCAATAATAGCAGCAATAAGAATTAATATACTTACTCGACCAACATACATTGCAAATACCAAAATCACTTTAGAGGCAACCGCTAGACTGCTGGTAATGCCAGTAGACAAACCTACGGTGGCAAAAGCCGAAATTACTTCAAATAGAACTGGTAAAAAACTAATCTGAGTTTCAATCGAAGAAATAAGAATTGTCACAAAAACAATTGATGCTGCCGTACCAAATACTACCGCTACCGCTTTTAAAATTAACGTACTAGGTACTTCTCTTTGATACAAAATCACTTCGTTTTTACCGCGTAAAACTGATTTGGTGCTGTTGTACATAATTCTAAAAGTTGTAGTTTTAATACCTCCACCCGTACCGCTAGGACTAGCGCCAATAAACATAAAACCCATCGTAATAAACAAGCCTGCGGTAGTCATTTTACCGAGGTCGATACTATTAAATCCCGCAGTTCTAGTAGTCACAGACTGAAACCAAGCAGCCAAAAATTTATCCTGAAAACTTAAGGGGGCTAAAGTAGCAGGGTTTCTTAGTTCCGTCAGCAAAAAGGCGAAGGTGCCAACAATCAACAATAACGTCGTAGTGCTAACTACTACTTTAAAATTAAGCGAAAAACAAAATCTTTCCGACTTGCCCTTGATAATATTAAGCAGCCATAGATACATTTCAATAATTACCTGATAGCCAATACCGCCAAAAATAATCAAGCCAGAAATGACTAAATTAACTAGCCAGTCAGAGCGATAACCAACCAAGCTATCAGAAAAAAGACTAAAGCCGGCATTGTTCCAGGCACTGATACTATGAAACACTGCGTACCATAGTCCTTGCGACCAACCATATTCAGGAACAAAGGTTTTTAATAGCAAAAAGATTCCTGAAATTTCAAAAATCATCGTAGTGGCAACAATCGATCGCACTAGATTATTACTACCCTGTAAAAAAGGGCGATCGAAAGATTCTTGAATAGCAAATTTTTGTCTTAGATCGAATTTTCTGCCTAAAAGCAAAATCAAAAAAGTGGTGGTCATCATATAACCCAGACCACCAACCTGAATTAATAATAAGATTATTAGCTGTCCCACGACCGAAAAATCTTTTCCCGTATCTACCACTGCCAAACCAGTCACGCACACAGCAGAAGTCGAAGTAAACAAAGCTACAATAAAATTATTCCAGGTTCCCGAAACAGTAGCAAAAGGCGTCATCAGCAACAACGTTCCTATCACAATTAAGGCGAGAAACCCTGCGCAAATTGTACGAGCAATAGTCATAGCAAAAATTAGTATTATCGATCGTCGATCTTGAATTATGAATCGTCGTTGAGACGATTAGGCTTATTGGTAATAAGTATCCATTGAACCAAATCTTGCCATTCTGGTGAATTAGTAAGATCGCTAACACTAAAGTGCACTCCCCAATTGCGAGCAAATTCAGCGAAGCTTTCTACCCAAATGATTAATGTTTCTACTCCCGAATTATGACGATATTTCCAAGCTTGCCGAAGATACTTAGTAGTTTCCGTTCGATGCCCAGTATAGTAAAGATACCAAGCAATCCAAACCAATGTACCATGACGAACAGACTGCTCCATTAATCTAATTTTAGGGGGCAAACTGGGCTGGGCAAAAAAATCATCGGTAACTGCCATCAAAGAACGAGCCTGGGGCAAACCTTTGTGCATGGCACTCGATTCGTGCTGACGATAGCAAACTGTAATTTGACGCAGCCAAGCTGTCTTGCAACCTTTCACAGCTAGCTTGAGTACCAGGTTAGTATCTTCGGCGGGAGGAAAACGAGGATCGAATCCGCCAACATATTGCAGCCATTCCCGGCGAAACATCATCGCACTAGGCAATACTGGTTTCCAGCGTAACCAATTTTCCAAGTTTAATTCGGGAATTTGTTCCCAAGGTCGTACATCTAAAAGTTTGTTACCTTGAGAATCGACTCTCTGCCAGCCACTATGAACCATACCCAAATCGGGACGCTTGAGCAAAATTTCTGCCTGTCGAGCTAGCTTTTCCGGTAAAAAATAATCATCAGCATCTAAAAAAGAGATGAGATTGGCTCTGGCTTGAGCAATGCCATGGTTGCGTGCTGCTGCTACTCCCTGATTTTCTTGTTTAATATAGCGAATGCGATCGCCATAAGGCTTTAGTACCTCCTCGGTAGAATCGGTAGAACCATCATCAACAACAATTATTTCATAGTGACAATCTTCCTGTGCTAATACACTTTCAATAGCCCGAACAATATAGCGATCGCAATTATAAGCAGGAATAATTACGCCAACAATAGGTACGCTATTGGCATTCATCATGTGGTTAAACTTGGCTACGCACTTTAAATTGCCGATCTATTTTAACTTTTATTCTCAACAAGTCAGAGATTACTCCGCCTTGAAAAGACAGAGCCTGCTCTGACCGTTGGTGAGAAATACTAATTATTTCCCCATCTTTTAATTTTGCTGTATTCAAAGTACTGTTGGTGCTGCTATGTTTAGCTTTTCTACTAGTATTCTTTGCAGCCAATATTGAGCTAAGGCGGTCAATCCCAAACGAGCGATCGCCTTTTGTGGTTCTCGTTTTTTAATCTCTCCCAAAAAACGACAGTCTGCCTGAAAAATTGCTGTCGCCTGACTTAGATCCAAAGCTAATTTAGACCATTGATCGTTGTTGGCTATTTGACAGTCTGTAGTTATCAGCAGCCGGCGTAGTAAATTGTATTCTGATAATTTGCCAAAACGTAGGCTATGTTTGTCGTTCAGCCAAGATATTGATGAAGGTTGAAGGAGTGGCCACCGCAGATGGTCAAAGTTTTCGTCTACCAAAGCAACTAAATTTTCTCTAGCTCCTAAACGTAACAAGCTACAGCAACGAGCATGTACATACTGTACGGAAAATAAGTCGGAACTTTTCTGGGGATGAACCAATGGGCTTGTAGAAACTGTTAATGGATTATCATTGGACTGAGCTATGGTTAAATATAGCGATCTCTCAAGCCAGCTGGCTATAGCCCGGTGGTCAAAATAAAAGTTAAACCAACCAGAAGAGACTGAATCTAAATATATTGTCAGCATAGATTTCGCCTTAATTTTATTTCGTTGCTCGAGTAAATTACCCAAATCTTCAACAATTGCAGGGGGAGACGTTGATAATTGTGAAGCCAAAATAAGACCGAGGGGACAACTGTAGACCATTGGCATTGATGAGATGTCCGACCATTGCCGTTTGCCGTTTGCCAGCGAGGGTTGGCGTTTGAAAGGTAAAAGAATAAGTTGGCGATCGATAAGGGATTTTAATAATTCGAGATCGAGATTGTTATTTAAGTTTTGTCGATACAAAACAAGACTTAATAACAGTTCTTGTTTTAATAAATTCTTCAGAGAAATAGCTGGTTTTTCATAGTTCAGCCACAGTTTAAAAAACTTATGTAAATTAGGTTTTTTGGAGACATTGCTATCCATGTAAAATCAAATATGCGCGTCGCTATATTATTTTGCCTTCCACTATGCAACTTTTTGATAATTCAGCCGAAGAATCTACTCCCACTTCAACCTGGCAAAATATTATTGACTGGGCGCAAACTCATTATCGCGATCGCATTTTTCGTAAAGACGAACAAATCCCTACCCGTCCACAACTAATTTATCTGGTCAATCAAGGTGCAGTAAGGTTGGTCAGCCAAAACGAAAATCGAGCGGAAAATTCCTGGTCAGAATCGGAAGAGGAGCCACAAGAGTCATTTTTAGGGTTTATTGGTGCTAAGAAACCGTTTGAAATTGTGGGACAGTCTTGTTTTAGTATTAGTGCCTATGCCCACTTAGACAAAACTCAAGTCGTCTGGTTATACTGGCAGGACCTAAGTAATTGGCCCGAATTTAACCAACAATTGTACGAAGCTTTTCGCTATCAGCATCAAAGAAAGCTTTTATGGCTGAGCGCCTTGGGTCAAAGAAAAACCATCGATCGCCTTACTGGGTTTTTGACACTGCTGATCGAAGAGCATGGTGTAGATTGCGAACAGCACTCCTGTCTTCCATACAGTCTTACTCATGCTCAAATTGGTAGTGCGATCGGCTCTACAAGAGTTACAGTCACTAGGTTGATGGGCAAACTACGCCGCCAGGGAATAATCTCTGTCAAAGAAGATAATTCTATCTGCGTCAATCTCGAACGACTTGTTAGGCTCAACTAACATCAATAGCTTATATTCAAGATATAGAATCAATTATTTTAGCTCTATTTTTTAGAAGTATTGAATAAAAATTATAGTTACTATTCGACTTAAATCGTAGGAATAAGCAAATTAAATTAGTAGAGATGTAAAAAATATCTTAAGATTGACAAGTAAGAAGTTAGACTTTCTTAAAACTTACTATTTGACAAAAAATATAAATTAAGGAGAATATTTATGGCGCTCGTCCCAATGCGTTTGCTTTTAGATCACGCTGCTGAGAACGGTTATGGTATTCCTGCGTATAATGTCAACAACATGGAGCAAATCATCTCCATTATGCAAGCTGCTGATGAAGCTGATAGCCCTGTTATCTTACAGGCTTCCCGTGGCGCGCGCAAATACGCGGGAGAAAATTTTCTACGCCACTTAGTTATGGCAGCAGCAGAAAGCTATCCTCGTATTCCGATCGCGATGCACCAAGACCACGGAAATAGCCCTGCGACTTGCTATTCGGCGATTCGCAATGGTTTTACCAGCGTCATGATGGATGGTTCTTTAGAAGCAGATGCTAAAACCCCTGCTAGTTTTGAATACAACGTTAACGTAACGGCAGAAGTGGTTAAAGTTGCTCATTCCGTAGGTGCTTCTGTCGAAGGTGAACTTGGCTGCTTGGGTTCTCTAGAAACAGGTAAAGGTGAAGCAGAAGACGGACACGGCTTTGAAGGTGCTTTAAGTAAAGAGCAACTCTTGACTGACCCCGATGAAGCAGTCGAATTTGTAGAACGTACTCAGGTAGATGCTTTAGCGGTAGCTATTGGTACCAGCCACGGTGCTTATAAGTTCACTCGCAAACCTACTGGCGAAATTTTGGCTATTAGCAGAATTGAAGAAATTCACCGTCGCTTGCCTAACGTTCATATCGTCATGCATGGTTCTTCTTCCGTTCCTCAAGAATGGATCGACATCATCAATCAACATGGTGGTAAAATTCCTGAAACTTATGGTGTACCTGTAGAAGAAATTCAAAAAGGTATCAAGAGCGGTGTACGAAAAGTAAACATCGATACCGACAACCGTTTGGCAATTACGGCTGCGATTCGCGAAGCTGCTGACAAAGATCCTTCCAACTTCGATCCTCGCCACTTCCTCAAGCCTTCTATTGCATACATGAAAAAAGTATGTCTCAGACGCTATGAAGCTTTTGGTACTGCTGGTAACGCTAGTAAAATCAAGCAAGTTTCTTTGGATGATTTTGCTGATAAATATGCTAAAGGTGAACTATCTACTAGCTCCAAAACAACAGTTTCTGTATAGACTGCTAGTTTAGACCTTGAAATAGGTCATGTAACATTACGTCTAAGGTAAAAATGAGTAGCTATTCCAAGCTACTCATTTTTTTGTATCAATGGATTAAAATATTATTTTTCGATATAGCGATCCCTTCGAGGCAGGACGGCGCGAATGCGTCATCGACTTGCTTTGGGCGATAGCCTTGTGCCCCGTGTACATCGCTAATTGGCATTGGTGCCCTTTCTCCAAGCGGTTAAAAATACAGTTATTATATTCAAACTACATTTTGGTTCTGACTGTAAAAGTATAGTCTCCCCCCGCCTCCAATTGATGATCGCAGCGTTCGAGAAAGCGTTCTAAGGGCTCTTGAATTAAAGCTCTACCCAATGAAGGTTGTACCAATAGCTGTCGTTGTCTAAAACGCCATCTAAACTGCCATTGATATTGAGCAGCTTGGACTTCTCCTTCAATTTTGCCCATGGAGATAGATTGTTGAGTGATTCGGACATGGGCAACTGTTTCTGGTAAATAACTACGGTTCACAATTAACGTTTGGCAAATTTATTTAGTAGCTTTAGGCAAGTTCCACTAAACAATATAACGATTCTTTGGGCGATCGGTCATTAATCTTGACTCTGGGTAGACTAGTGTGAACATTGGTAAAGAGTAAAAACAATTAAGACTTTAACCTCATAGCTATCTATGCTATCTATATTTTTGTTAGAGATCGCCTTAGTCCGTTTACTTTACAGTATTTTTTTTATTTGAGTTAAATTTAAACGTGGAGAATAGCAATTTTTCAATCGTTCGGCAGGGTATATAAATTAATAAAATTGTAGTCTGAGATAAAATTAATCAAGAATAAATTAAATTCTACTAATACAACAAAGAGGTCTATCGCGCCTTTTATGAATACTATACATCCGCACTTCTATTTCATATCTCTAGTTTGGTAATAGCTTTTAGAATTCTCTTTTGCGATCGACTTTAGCTAATTAGTAAAATCGTATCTAAACTTTATAGAGGTACTGGTTAATATTTCTTTCGTGCTAGGAATTTATCATAGGTTCAACAAATACGTCACACTATGAATTATAAGAACCCCGACCACTTTTAAATTTATTTGAGAGGTATTGTGTATTGTCTAGAGAAGAAACCGAACAAGCGGAATTAGAACAAACACTTTTTAGCTTTGAAGAAATCACCGCCGAGCTAAATTATCGTAAGGCACAAAATTCTCTCAGAAGTCTGATTAGTAATATTGACTTAACCGCAGAAGAACAAACTGGACTAGAATCAGAAATCGATCGCCTCACGCAAATGCTCGACAAGTTGGAACAGTCTGTGGTGCAAATTGCTGCTTTTGGAATGGTAGGTAGGGGTAAATCTTCGGTACTTAATGCCCTGGTAGGGCAAGATATTTTTCCGACTGGCGCACTGCATGGAGTAACTCGTACCATCGATACGGCTAACTGGAAGCTCACCCCCGAACAAATTGCCGATACTACTCAAAATTTGCAACGCCTGACTATCACGGGAAAAGGCGGAGAAATACAGCTTCTAGACACTCCAGGAATTGATGAGGTCAATGGTGAAGCCAGAGAAGCTTTAGCTTGCGATCTAGCTCGGCGAGTCGATTTAATCTTATTTATTGTTTCGGGAGATGTTACCCAGGTTGAATATCGAGCCTTATCCAAACTGCGGGAAGCAGGTAAGCCGATGTTGCTAGTATTCAACAAAATCGACCAGTATCCCGAAACCGACAGGCTAGCAATCTATCAAAAAATTAAAGAAGAAAGGGTCAAAGAGTTAATCTCTCCCGATGAAATCATTATGGTTGCTGCGTCGCCGATTGAGGTCAGGGGAGTTAAAGATAAAGTAGGCAAACTTCGAGTACAGCGTGTACGTGGTAATTCTCAGGTGGAGTCTTTGAAATTAAAGATCTTGGAATTATTAGACCATGAGGGAAAATCTTTGATAGCTCTTAATAGTATGCTGTTTGCCGATACAGTAAACGAACAATTATTAGAGCGTAAATTAGCAATTCGCGATCGCGCTGCCAACGAACTAATTAACAAAGGCATGATGGTTAAGGCGATGACGATCGCTCTTAATCCCGTTACGGCGATCGATTTGTTTTCGGGTGCGGTTATCGACGTAGGAATAATTCTTTCCCTCTCCCGCCTTTATGGTATTAATATGACTCAATCTGGAGCAGTACAGCTTTTGAAAAACATTGCTTTGGGTATGGGTGGAATCAGTGCGAGCGAATTGATTGCAACTTTAGGTTTAAGCTCGATCAAGGGACTATTAGGCTTGAGTATTCCCGCTACAGGGGGTCTATCCCTCGCACCTTATTTATCAGTGGCGATCGCTCAAGGAGGAGTTGCGGGTGTATCTTCTTATGCCATCGGACAAGTAACTAAAACCTATTTAGCTAATGGCGCATCTTGGGGCGAACAAAGCCCAAAAGTAGTGGTGCAAAAGATTTTAGACTCTTTGGATGAAAAGTCGATTCTCAACCGCATCAAATCCGAACTACGCGCCAAATTAATTTCATAACCATTTAGCAACAAGCTCTTTTCAACCTAATTTTCTTACTCCTATCTTACAAGTAAAGCAAGATAAAATAATTCAGATAAGTATGAATTAGAGGCGATATGGTTAATAGACGAGTTGCAGACATTCTGAAAAATGGTCAGCCTGACGAATCCGTAACTATTCAAGGTTGGGTACGTACCAAGAGAGAATTAAAAGGGTTTTCTTTTGTAGAAGTCAATGATGGCTCGTCGCTATCAGGTTTGCAGGCTGTTTTGGATGCTGACTTACCAGATTATGAAAACATCTTGAAACAATTGAATACGGGTGCTTCGGTGGAAATCGCGGGTCAATTAGTAGAGTCTCCAGGAAAGGGACAAAAGATCGAGATGAAAGCAGAATCTGTAACCGTGTACGGTACGGCAGATCCTGAAACCTATCCCCTGCAAAAGAAACGCCATTCGTTTGAGTTTTTACGCACTATTAGTCATCTGCGATCGCGCACTAATACTTTAGGGGCAGTGTTTCGGGTACGTAATGCTTGTGCTAATGCAATTCATCAGTTTTTTCAAGAAAAAGATTTTCTTTGGATACACAGCCCGGTGATTACCGCTAGCGACTGCGAGGGTGCGGGAGAACTGTTTACCGTTACTAATTTGAATCTTAATAAGCTACCCCAAAACGAACAACAGCAAGTAGATTACACTCAAGACTTTTTTGGCAAACAAGCCTATCTTACCGTTAGTGGGCAATTACAGGCAGAAGTAATGGCGATGGCATTTCGTAACGTCTATACCTTTGGTCCTACCTTTCGGGCAGAAAATTCTAATACTTCTCGCCACTTGGCAGAATTTTGGATGGTCGAACCTGAAATGGCTTTTTGCGATCTAGAAGGCGACCAAAATCTAGCCGAAGAATTCTTAAAATACATCTTCAAATATGTTTTAGATCGCTGCGCCGATGACCTCGATTTTTTTAACAAGTGGGTAGATAAATCTGTCTTAGCAAATGCCGACAATATTGTTAGTAATGAGTTTGAGCGTGTTACCTACACCAAGGCGATCGAACTTTTAGAGAAAGCCAAGCATAAATTTGAGTTTCCCGTCGAGTGGGGTATCGATCTTCAATCGGAACACGAACGCTATTTAGCCGAACAGCTATTTAAAAAGCCCGTAATCGTCACTAACTACCCCAAAAATATCAAAGCCTTCTATATGCGTCTGGACGAAGGCGAAAAAACCGTTTCTGCAATGGATGTATTAGCCCCTGGAATAGGCGAAATTATTGGTGGTTCCCAAAGAGAAGAACGTTTAGACGTATTAGAAAGGCGAATTAAGGAAATGAATATCGAAGCGGATGACATCTGGTGGTATTTAGATCTACGCCGTTATGGTACCGTTCCCCATGCTGGCTTTGGTTTGGGTTTTGAAAGACTGGTACAGTTCATGACCGGAATGACCAATATTCGCGACGTAATTCCTTTCCCTAGAACGCCACTTAGTGCGGATTTCTGAATTATTTTTGATTTATTTGATACATCTAGAGCGAGGGCAAACCTTTGCTCTTTTTCGGATTTCATATAACAATAAATTAAGGCGGTCTGTATGGTGGTACCAAATCAAGAACGCATTAATTCAGATGTAAATAGAAAACACTTTAACAACTCGATTGCGTAATGACTGCCACTCCATCTCCAACTAAAATCGGCATAGCTTCTCACCTTGTAAATAGAGTCCTAGCAATTAAACCTTTGGCTAATTTTGCTAAAAATCGCGCCCGCAATATGATGGTTAAGCGCGCTGAGGCTATAGGTGTACCCTGGCGAGATAACGTCAAACAGTTGAGCGATCGCCATTGGGACGGCGAATTGGCAGCAATCGAGAACCCGAATCTTCAATATCCCGACTACTACACTACTTCATTCCATGCTTACGATGAAGGTAATCTTAGCTGGAAAGCAGCTTGGGAGGTGGAATCTGCTTCTCGTGCGGTTCATGCCAAAATTTGGTCTAATGGAGATATAGGTGGTGATTCGATGCTACGTCAAAGCTATCATCAAGCCCTCCAAGAGCAGTTGTCAATTAATCCTGTCGATGTTCTCGATCTTGGTTGTGGAGTGGGAATGAGTACGTTCGCTTTGCAAGAGGTTTATCCTCAAGCGCGAGTTACGGGTTTAGATCTCTCACCTTATTTTCTATCGGTAGCTAAATATCGAGGACAAGAAAGCCAACGAGATATTCAATGGATTCATACTGCTGCCGAATCGACAGGTTTGCCCGACAATAGTTTCGACCTAATTTCTGCTTGCCTAGTATTCCACGAACTTCCTGCTGCTGCTGCAAGAGCAATTATTACTGAAGCTCATCGCCTACTACGTTCGGGAGGGTATCTGGCAATTATGGACATGAATCCTCAATCGGAGGTATTTCGGAAAATGCCTCCTTATATTTTGACTTTGCTCAAAAGTACCGAACCCTACCTAGATCAATATTTTGCTTTGGATATGAAGCAGGTATTTACGGAAGCCGGTTTTACCATTCCAAACGTTAAGGTTAATAGTCCTCGTCACAGAACAATAGTCGCTAAAGTATTTTAATTACTTCAAATGTTATCGATGAATAAAGGAACAACCAACTTAAGACGGGACAGTAGGCAGGGTAAAAGTTTTGGACTTGGATGATTTTCTCGATTTCCTAGGTTGAGGCAATTCACCAATATTTTCAATTAGATATTCAAACAAGCCAGAAAACTGTTGACTAAAAAGTCTTGATACAGCAGTCGTGCCAATGCCTACAAATAAAAATTGAATCCTAACCAGATTCCCTGCTCTTGATATTCAAGATCGAAATCTCTACCATTATCATTTTCAGTATTAAAATCCATATCATAAATTCGGTAAGCAAATCTCAAGGATGTACTTTGAGCAAAGTGCCAATCGAGTCCCGCCACTAAGAACCAAGTTAAGTTGGTGCCTACTCCAAAACCACCTACGTCGCCACGGACTCCAAAGGTTACTTTGTCAGAAACTTGCAACCCAAGACGCGCACCTAGTATTGGATCTAAATAGACCGCGTCAGCATCTAAGTCCGATCCAGGATCGATCTTCGCTTCTTGTCCTATATAGCCAATGCGGATTCCAGCATAAGGTTCGGCAAAAAAGAGTGGAAATTGACCATTAGGCGATTGGTCGGATGCTTGGTTTCTGGTATCGTTGCCAAAATGATAGGAAGTAGCTAGATCGAAAGTGGCCATTTCAGTAACATATTCTAAATCAAATCTAGCCGTTTCCGTAGTAATAATATTACCATTTGTAGCTTCAATTTGAATTGGACCAATGCTAGCATCACCTGTTAGTTTGACCCTAGTATATTGTCCGTCAAAAGTAAATCCTAGCCGATCTTTCCAAGCTTCGAAACGTCCAGAAAGTCTTATTGCTTGGTCAAAACTTAAAACATCCTCAAGATCTAAATCGTAATCGATAGAACTAACAATAATTCCATTAGATATATCTACCGACCCCGATTCTGGTCGAGCAAACTCCAAATTACTAGCTCGATCTCTCAATTGACCGGGAAGCAATAATAGCTCTTCTGGAACGGCATCGGTCGGTATATCAATTCTTTCTAAAAGATCTTCTGGCTGTAGTCGAAAAGGACCTTCCACTGTAGCTGTGCCTTTAATTCTAAAGGGCAAAAGAATAGTGGGCTGAATCGAGAAACGCCATTCTGGCTCTTGTCTCTTATCATTAGCTTGCTTTTTAGAATCATTTTCTGCTGCAACACTTGATTCTGGATCGACTAATATTATAGATTCTGGTTCTGGAACTATAGGAGTTGAAAGAGTTAGCCCAGAAGCGTTGGTAATTCTTGTAGGTTGAATTTTGAAAGTTTGACGCTTTTGATGAAGTGATTCTCCCCAAGCTGAGCCAGCAGATAAAAACGCCACACTATAAGCAATTTTGATAGCTAAGTAAGAAATTTTTTCTAGAGACATATATATTTCATAAGCATAATCATTCAGCTTACTATTTCTATTTCCTAAAAAATTTTAAGATTTATTAGACCTTATTAAATATGCTCTAACTTTTTAACAATAGTTTTTTACTCTCTATTTATGTTATGAAAGACTGTTTGTAAAAACAATATAAAGAACAAGATGTAAAGACATAACTTATGACCAAGAAATTAGAAGAAATCTTTTTCTCAACAACAATCCTCTTTTTTTAAGAAGAGGTGACTACTCATTGCTCACTGTTGAAGGCGATACCTTCATTTTAAAGGATTAGCTTCTTATCTCTATTAGCATTTACCGAGCTAATCGTCCTAAAAGATAACTATCAAAATTCATTTTGCTCTATATAACGCAATGCCAAATATATAAAACCGACAAACATTAGCAGACCAATTAAAACCAAGCCAATTAAAATGTTTCCTACATTGAAAGAAACAATAATTGCCGTGACCATAGGAGCGAGCAGAATAGTAGCTACTATTCTCAATTTTGCTGGAGTCCAATTAATATCTTTTACATTAGTGCTAATCTTACCTCCACCTTGTCCGCTAACAGCAGGGGGTTCAGCTGGTCTAGGTTGATTGCTTTTGCCTTTAACTAATCTATCAGGTAAATTGTGTCCTTTTTTCATGGGTCGCAGCAAGTATCGGTAGGAAGTGGGCATCTCAAATCTCTAGTCAGTAACCAAAATAGCCAGTCGGCACCATTAATGACATCCTTGCAATATCAATATTTATTAGTATTTAAAAAAGCTTGACAAATCTTAAAATAACTTTGCTAAAGTTATAATTTTGTGATCAAAATGCATATTGAGTTGCTCATATTAATTAGTTTCACTAAGTCCTCGTTTGAGTAATGAACAATGGTAAAAAGTTAAGAAAAAGTACAATTTATCAAGTGCAGTCAAATTAGAAGGTATGAGAATTTTTTACCTCTTTTATAGTATTTATCGATCATTGAATATTGTGCTAAATAGCGATCGCCCATAACAATAACCTTCGTAGTTGGTACGCGATCGCGATCGCTATACCTTCTCGATCGCCTTTTAATTAAGAAACTTCTTTCTTGGCGGCAGTTTTCTTTTTGCTAGTAGTTTTCCTTTTAGTAGCTGTTTTTTTCTTGGTAGTAGTCTTAGCAGTAGTTTTCTTTTTAGTAGTTTTCTTTTTGGTAGCTGCTTTCTCGGCTAATAACTCTAGAGCTTTTTCTAAAGTCATACTTTCTACTGTTTCATCTTCTGGTAAACCGACATTAATTTTGCCGTGTTTAACATAGTTACCATAGGGTCCTTTATAGATGTTGACTGGTTCTTTATCTTCTGGGTGCGCCCCTAATTCTCGTAGAGGAGTCTTCTTACTACCACCGCGACCGCGTTTGGGTTGGGCGAGTAGTTCTAAAGCACGCTCTAAAGTGACTGTTAAAACATCATCCTCTTTTTTTAGCGATCGGTAATCTCGCTGTAATTTAGTATCTTCTGGTCCCTTAAACTCATGAACGACATAAGGACCAAAACGTCCCAATGCAGCTTTAATTTTGCCTCCAGTCTCAGGGTGTTGTCCTAATAAGCGGGGAAGAGATAGCAAGCCTACTGCCATTTCCAAAGTTACATCATCCTTAGTAGCGTTAGTTTTGCTATCTTTTTTCGGAATCGAACTCATTTTTGGCTTAGGGTTATCGTCAGTTTTATCCCCTAACTGTACATAAGGACCATATTTACCAACTTTGAAATAGATTGGTTCGCCTGTTTCAGGATGTAGACCGACTTTTTCGGGCCCTTCTTTCTTCTGACGAATCAAAGCTTGGATTTGCTCGGGACTGAGATCGGCAGGAGTTAGATCTTCGGGAATAGAAACTTTTAAAGCCTCAGTTTCACCTTCATCGTTGATTATTTCGATATAAGGACCATATTTACCAATACGCACTGTAGCATCGAGGTTTTCTAAATGAATCGTTTTAGCGATCGCTGGTTCGATTTCTGTCTCTTTGACATCAATTTGAGTCTTAAGACCTGTCTTGCCTTGATAGAATTTTTTAAGATAGGGAATCCATTCGGCATCACCCTGAGCAATTTCATCTAAGGTTTGCTCCATTTTAGAAGTAAACTCGGTATCTACCAAATCGGGAAAGTGTTCTTCCAATAGGGCAGTTACCGCAAATGCCGTAAAGGTAGGAATCAATGCCTTACCCCGCATCTGCACGTAACCGCGATCGACAATCGTGCCGATTACGCTAGCGTATGTACTAGGACGTCCGATACCCTCTTTTTCTAAAGTTTTAACTAAAGATGCTTCGGTATATCTAGCAGGAGGCTGAGTTTCGTGACCGATTGCCTCTAATTCTTTACAGTCTGGTCGATCGCCTTTTTTGAGGGGAGGTAGCGGTACTTCTCGATCCTCTAAAGCCGCATCGGGATTGTCCGAACCTTCAACATAGGCGCGGAAGAAACCAGGAAACTCAATTCGCTGACCATTAGCGCGAAAAACAGCATTTTCCACGTTTACGTCCACCGCGATCTGAGTCAAACGAGCATCCGCCATCTGACAGGCAACGGTACGCTTCCAGATTAAGTCATAAAGCCTAAATTCGCGGTCTTTTAGTCCAGTCTCTCTAGGTGTACGAAAGTTCTCCCCTGCCGGACGAATGGCTTCATGAGCTTCCTGTGCGCCTTTACTTTTGGTGCTGTATTGACGAGATTTAGGACTCAAATAGTCTTTGCCATACATTTGTTCTACACAATTACGGGCAGCAGCGATCGCTTGCTTAGATAGATGTACCGAGTCCGTCCGCATATAGGTAATGAAGCCTTTTTCATAAAGCTTTTGGGCTACTCCCATAGTTTCCCGCGCCGAAATACCCAGCTTGCGGTTTGATTCTTGCTGTAGGGTGGAAGTAGTAAACGGCGGAGAGGGACGACGTTTAGAAGCCTTTTCTTCGCGGTTGGTAACCGTCCAAGTTTTATCGATTATTCTTTCTTTTAGCTTGTTGGCTTCGGTTTCATTGAGCAATACCACGTCTCTACCTTCGGCAATTTTTCCCGTATCGGGATCGAAATCGCTACCAGTAGCAAGTCTCTTACCCTCAAGAGTAATTAGTTTAGCTTCAAAGGGTTGTTTATCCTGTTCTAAATCCGCCTTAAGATCCCAATATCCCCCTGACTGGAATGCTCGACGCTCTCTTTCTCTCAATACAGTTAAGCGTACTGCTACCGACTGTACTCTTCCTGCCGACAAGCCCCAAGAGATTTTTTTCCACAGCAACGGTGAAACTGTATAGCCTACAAGGCGATCTAAAATACGTCTTGTTTCTTGAGCATGCACTAAATCTTTGTCCACCTCACGACAGTCTTGTAATGCTTTTTGAATTGCCTCTTTAGTTATTTCATGAAACACCATGCGCTTCACTGGCACTTTAGGCTTGAGAATTTCTAATAAATGCCAGCTTATGCTTTCTCCCTCGCGATCTTCGTCTGTCGCTAGAATCAATTCATCTGCTGTCTTTAAAGCAGTTTTCAACTCTTTGACTACCTTCTTTTTCTTATCGGGAACGACATAGATCGGTTGAAATTTATCTTCTATGTTGATGCCCAAAGTTGCCCACTTCTTATCTTTGTAAGCTGGTGGGATTTCTTTGGCTGAGGGAGGTAAATCTCGAACATGACCCATAGATGCCTGAACCTGATAGTCCGAAGGCAGGTAGTTGCGAATAGTACGCGCTTTTGTAGGAGATTCGACAATAACTAATGTTGACATATAGATGGAGTTAACGCAGTAAAATAGGAGGTATGGTTATTTATAGAGATTTATTTTCTAATCTATAGTTATAATCCTTCAAACGACAAATATCTTTATATCTTTTCGATTGGAGTATTAATTTCACCATAACCAAAATTTGTCAAAAGTCCATGGTCGGTTTATTAAAAAAATCACGAATTACATTGCAGGCAGTTCTTAGCAGGCGATCGCAACAGTTAATAAAAATACAAAAACATAATAAGCTTTCATTAGAAGGAAGATAGAGCGTTACAATCCTTTGTAAGGCTTTAACCACAATTATTCAATCTTATCTATATCTGACAATACCTAAATCTATGGATTTTTCTAGCAGTGTAGCCTCTCAGCTTCATGCAGCGACGATTTTGCCCGAAGGCATTGTCATTATCACTATAATGACTGTTTTAATTGGAGATTTAATCTTTGGACGTAGTTCCTCAAGCTGGTTGCCCTATTTGGCAATCTTCGGATTATTTAATACTCTTGTCGCTCTCTTTTTTCAGTGGAATAACTTCGAGGCGATCGCTTTTCTCGGCTCGTTTAATGGAGACAATTTGAGTATTGTCTTTCGCGGCATCGTCGCTCTTTCGGCATTGGTTACTATTCCCATGTCTATTCGCTATATTCAACAGTCGGGAACATCTTTAGCGGAATTTATCGCTATTATGCTGACTGCTACTTTGGGAGGAATGTTTCTCTGTGGCGCTAACGAATTAACTATGGTATTCATCTCTTTAGAGATGTTAAGTATTTCTTCTTATCTAATGACCGGCTACATGAAGCGCGATCCTCGTTCTAATGAAGCTGCACTCAAGTATTTACTGATTGGGGCTGCTAGTTCGGCGATTTTTCTTTATGGAATGTCATTGCTTTATGGTTTATCGGGAGGGGAAACAAATCTTAATATTATCGCCACTCGCGTTACAGAAATTAATGGTATACAGTCATTGGGCTTGGCTATCTCCTTAGTATTTATTATTGCTGGGATTGCTTTTAAAATTTCGGCTGTTCCTTTTCACCAGTGGACACCAGACGTTTATGAAGGTTCACCTACTCCTGTTGTGGCTTTCTTATCGGTAGGTTCAAAAGCAGCAGGTTTTGCTCTAGCAATTCGCCTTTTGGTTACAGCTTTTGGTTCGCTAACCGAACAGTGGCATTTTATCTTTACTGCCTTAGCTATTCTTAGTATGGTGTTAGGTAACGTGGTAGCCTTGGCGCAAACCAGTATTAAGCGGATGTTGGCCTATTCTTCTATTGCCCAAGCAGGTTTTGTGATGATTGGTTTAATCGCGGGAACAGATAACGGTTATTCCAGCATGATCTTTTATCTATTTATCTATCTATTTATGAACTTGGGAGCATTTACCTGTATTATTCTGTTCTCTCTGCGTACTGGTACCGATCAAATTAGCGAATATGCCGGCTTGTATCAAAAAGATCCTCTACTAACTCTTTGCCTAAGTATTTGTTTGCTGTCTTTGGGTGGTATTCCTCCTATGGCGGGCTTTTTTGGCAAAATTTATTTATTTTGGGCAGGCTGGCAGGCTGGACTATATGGCTTAGTGTTATTAGGCTTAATCACCAGCGTTATCTCTATTTACTACTACATCCGTGTAGTAAAAATGATGGTGGTAAAAGAACCGCAAGAAATGTCTGATTCAGTTAAAAACTATCCAATGGTTAACTGGAAACTTCCAGGAATGCGTCCTTTGCAAGTAGGAATTGTCGCCTCAGCAATTATTACTTCCCTTGCAGGTATTTTATCTAATCCTTTATTCACCTTGAGCAGTAACTCAGTAGTCACTACTCCAATATTGCAGTCGGCTATAATCACTAAGGAAATACCTCAAAGTATTCAAGTTTCTATAGTGGAAGATTTAATCGAAAAGTAATAAATTCCTAAATTAGATCGAAAGTAACTCAATAGCTCGCCGAGGCGAGCTATTTTTATTTATTATGCCTGGTATGAATTAGAAAAAAAGGAAAAAAAGATAGAAATCGCTTTAGTATTGATGTTTTAACTTTTTAATCTTCCTCAATTTACTAAAATTCAATTCACACTAGCCGTACTTTGGTTAGACAAATACGGGTAGAGCGCTTTTTCAGTTTTTGGGCAGTATAAGCTACCAGTCCCACATTACGGGATTATCATCAAGACGGTCGGTTACTTGTCTGCCAATACGATCTATCTCGTCTAATTCCTTATTCGATAAATTGACCGAAGCAGCTCGAGCATTATCTTTGACCTGTGCGGCAGTTCTAGCACCTGCGATCGCATTGGTTTGTGGCTGAGCGATTAACCAGGCTAAGGAAAGTTGAGCTAAGGTACAGTTATGTTTTTCAGCAATCGGTTTTAACTGCTGCAAAGCGTTTTGAGCCCGTTCAAAATTTTCTCCTTGAAATAGAACATTTGCACTACGATGATCGTCTTTGTCAAACTCGTGTCCTGGACTGAATTTACCTGTTAATAGTCCCTGTGCCATAGAAGAATAGGCCAAGATAGAAATATTATTTTCAATACAGTAGGGTACGGCATCTTTTTCGATCTTGCGCCAAAATAGTGAATAGGGCGGTTGTAAACTATCAATTCTGCCATATTGTGAAGCTTCTGCCAGCTGAGCGCGATTAAAATTAGAAACGCCAATGGCTCTAATTTTACCGTCTTCTTTTAATTTGTTTAAAGCTTTCATCGTTTCTTCAAGCGGTACTTCTTCATTACCAAATGAACCGGAAGGCCAATGAATCTGATATAGATCGAGGTAGTCGGTATCTAAGTTTTTTAAAGAGCGATCGCACGCCTTAATTACTTCGTCATATTTTAGGTGATTGGCAAATACTTTAGAGGCATATACCAAGCGGTGGCGCATATCTGATACAGCTTTGGCAACAATTTGTTCGGAATGTCCTTCGCCGTAAACCTCTGCCGTATCGATAGTAGTTATACCCGCTTCCACAGCAGCGCGAATAGCTTCAATACTTTCACGATCGTTAATTCCCGACCACATTCTTTTACCCGCCTGCCATGTTCCCATAAGAATGGGTGTTATTTGAATGTCCGATGTTCCCAGCGATCGCGTTTCCATAATATGTTTATTTCTTTTAGGTCTTATAGTTCCTTAAATATATAATGTGAGATTTTGAGCGAAGATTAAAAATAACAATTAATCTTTAAAGCAAACTACAAAAGATTATTCTATATCTATGGATTCTATGTCTATAGAGCGATCGATTACTTTTTTTTGTAGGAGAAAATAAAGTTTAAAAAGCTGCCTGGATATAAAGGATGACAGATAAAGGAATTGTGGTTTTTGATATTATCGGTACTTGTTTTTCTTTAGATAAGCTACAACAGCAGTTGACCGAACTTGGTGCGCCTGTTGATGCTACAAAACTCTGGTTTTCTCAGTCGCTTAGAGATGCCTTTGCCCTTTCTCACGCAGGTGGATACCAGCCTCTCAAAGAAATTTTGTCAGCTGAATTACCGAGAACTTTAAAACTGTTTCAAATAGAACTAAATTCTAGCCAGCGATCGCAGGTAATGGAAAAATTGAGTCAGCTAGAATTGAATCATGGCGCAGAAGCAGCATTTAAATTATTGACAGAAGCAGGTTATAGGATAGTTGCTCTTACCAACGGAAGCGAACGTGCCACACACAAACTACTAGAGGGGGCAGGAGTGAAAAGGTATTTTAGCGAGGTTTATACTTGTGATGCGATTGCTATTACTAAACCCCATCAGGATGTTTATAGAATGATTAAAACAGACCGTCTCGACCGTACATGGTTAGTTGCCGCCCATGCATGGGATATTATGGGAGGGATAAAAGTGGGGATGAAAACAGCTTTTGTCAGTCAATTAGAACGAGAATATTTAAATATATATTCTCAGCCAGAAATTATTGCCGAAAACTTATTAGAAGCTGCCCGACAAATTATCAATTTAGCAACTATTTAAATAACGCTTTCTTAGAGTAAGTCGATAAATTGTGAACGCCAATTAGCAAACGCTACAGCACCAATAGTTAGAACTATGACACCACTAGCCAAACTATGAGCAATCAAAATCAAGTCAGGTAGTTCTCCTGAGAGCGAAATTTGACGAATGCTTTCAATAATTGGCAAAATTGGATTCAAAATTAGAAATTTGATGACTGCTTCGGGAACAATATCTTTAGGATAAAAAACTGGCGAACTAATCCATAAAATAAAAGTCAATAGTTCATAGAAATAAGACAAATCACGAAAAAACACATACAGCGCACTCATCAGCATGCCAATTCCGGCGCAGACCAAAACTAATCCTAAAAAAGGCAGCAGCAAAGCAATAGTATTAACTAAGCTTCTCGAGATAATCAAGGTAACTATAGCTAGTAAAGGAAAAGCACCCATCATTAACTGAAAAACGTTAGCCCCGATACTAGATAAAGGAAAAACAAATAGAGGTAAACGGATCTTATTAACTATTCCACCGTTTTCTACCACGCTAGCTAAGGCTTGAGCGGTGGAAGAAGAGAAAAAATTAATCACTACTAAACCAGTAAAGGCTGCCAAAACATAATTCAGACTGGAGTTACCATAGTATTGAGCAAAAGTTGCGCCAAAAATTGCCGTATACAAACCCGTCATTGCCAACGGGTTTAAAAGTGACCAGTAAATACCCAGAAAAGAACCGCGATATCTTCTTTTAAGATTACGCCCGATCAGAACGACTAGTAATTCTCGATACCACAACAACTGACTCTGGTTGGGATTTTTCCAAAAAGATGTAACCATGTAACGATCGCTATAAGTGCTAAGTATGGAGTTTATGCTTTAAATGTTCTGCTGACAAGACCAAAAGCCTCATACATTAATAAATAATTTTGGTTAAAAACTAGAATAAACTCAAAGAGGAACAATTAATTCCAGTAGCGATCGCTAAGAGCGACTTCAGCGTGGCACGATACCGATCGCTCTGAGCCCCGATATAAAACTATCGATCGATGCTTTTGCACTTAGTCGGGTAGCTTGTATTGAGCGACAATCTTTTTGGCGTACTCAGGAACGTGCTGTTCTACTTTCTGAGGATAGTTGCGTTTTAGATATAGATAGTTGCGGGTAAAGTGAGAATCAATCGAGAAACGAGCATATTCCAACCCTTTAGGTCCAATACGTTCGATTACTACTCCCATCATTTTTGCCGCCCACATTGGCAGCGTTATACCCTTGTCGTAAGCAGGAATACTCTGCTGTACTGCCGAGGAGCGATCGCCTTTTGACATTACTTCCTGGGTGTCTAATTGTTGGCGTACTAAATCTAGCATTTGCTTGCCAGTTTCATTGCGCACTACAATCCACTGCCAACCAAAGGGAGCGCCCATGTATCCTACAACTAGATCGGCAAGAGAATTAACATAGTCAAAACAGCTCATACACGAAGGAGCAAAGACATCTTTTAACTGGTTAGTCTTCAAACCAAAGAAGGGAACTTTTTCGCTCGAGCCATCTTCATGTTTAAAATGTATCCGAAAATCCTGCATAAATTCGTAATGCACTACTGTTTCGGGCGATCTACTGGTAGTCTCTAAAAATTTTTGTAGCCCTTGACGACTGACGTTATCTACACAGGGTGTGCCCAAAACATAGAGCTTTTCTAAACCTAACTCTCGTTCTACTGCTCGTAATGCTTGAATTTGACAGCCTACACCGATAACTAATAGCCGTTTCATTCCCGACTGTTCGATCTGCTCTAAAACATTTAAATTGGGTGAAAGGGTGGGTTTGTTTACTTTGGCGGCCAGCACATCCTCGGGTGTTCTAGCAATTACTGGCATTGGTTGAAAACGGTCTTCTGGAGTATTTTGAACGCAGACTACACCTTCTACTAGCTTTTGTTCTAACATCTGACAGGCGATCGTGCTAACAATTCCCGTCCACTGTGCTCCTTCAATCGGCTCTTTCTTACGTGCAGCCATCATTTCTTGTCGTACACCGAAATACCAATCATCTTCGTCATCTAGATCGCGACTCCGTCCATGAGCGACTGTTTCGAGTTCGGCAATTTGCTGATTTAAAAAAGCACAGGCTTCTTTTACATAATGAATATAATAGGTATCGCAGAGTCCACACTCACTACAAAGTTCTTTAGCAGGACGTCGACTACCAGATTTTAAAGCTTTGGCTTTTTTATGAGGAGAAACAGTCATATAAAGAAAAATATTGCTCGCAATTAGGTAATAATTGTCACATTAAGGCAATAGCTATCTACATTGCCAGCGTCGCAAAGTTTTGTAATGGAAATATTTTAGCAATAAACCAGATCGGCTTTTGTCTCTTTTGCCTAAAATCTCGGTTGGTGTACCGTTTGCTTTCGCGTGTCGTTTTAAATGCTTGTTTTTAATTGAGGCAAAAAAGAACGTTCGATTGTATTCAAAGATAGACAACTTGTAAATCGCCACATATTTCATTCGGCGGAACTAAAATATGAAGTTATATTAATATATTTATAACTACAACAATACTTAAGATATGACTTATAAAATTCTAATTTATTTACAATTAATGTCTCTGTGATAGTATCTGAGTGATTCAGAGGCAACAGAAATATCGGTGAGAACTCTGTAGTTCTAAGCAGAGTAATCTATGACCGCATTCAGTAGTTATATTAATCGACTTAAATTTAGTGGTAGAGGAGTTTTTCTAAAAGTGCAATCTAATTTATCTGGAAAGTTGCCGCATAATAGAACTGAAAATTACTCAAGACCTTTGAAAATAGGGGTTATTGGCGTTGGTAATATGGGGCGACATCATGTGCGTGTCTTGAGCTTACTCAAAGATACTGAATTAGTAGGAGTAGCCGATGCTAATTTAGAGAGAGGAATTGAAATAGCCAGCAAATATCAAACTCACTTTTACGAAAACTATCAAGAAATGCTGCCTCATGTTGATGCAGTTTGTATTGCAGTTCCCACAAAGCTGCACCACGAAGTTGGGGTTAACTGCTTGCAGGCAGGAGTTCATATTTTAATTGAAAAACCAATTGCTGCTTCTATAGCCGAAGCGGAGTCTTTAGTAAATTTAGCAGCCAACACAGGCTGCATTTTACAAGTAGGTCATATTGAAAGATTTAATCCAGCTTTTAAAGAATTAAGTAAGGTTATTCAAACCGAGAAAATTGTTGCTTTAGAAGCACGACGTCTAAGTCCATACTGCGATCGCGCTAACGATGTTTCCGTAGTTTTAGACTTAATGATTCATGACATCGATTTGTTGTTGGAATTATCAGCCTCACCAGTAGTTAAGTTAACTGCTAGCGGTAGCGTTTCGGCCAATTCGCAAAATTTAGATTACGTAACGGCAAATTTTAGCTTTGCTAATGGAGTAATTGCCACTTTAACTGCATCTAAAGTTACTCATCGCAAAATTCGCTGTTTGGCAGCACACTGCGAACACTCCTTAATTGAAACCGACTTCTTACAAAACGAAATTTTAATTCATCGCAATCAACAGACCAACCTAACAGCACAGCAGCAAGTGCTATACAAGCAAGATGGAATTACGGAAAAAGTTTGTACTAGCAACGTCGAACCAATTTATGCTGAGATAGAGCATTTTGTGAACTGTATTCGTGGTGGTCGTCGTCCTTCTGTAGGAGGAGAACAGGCTCTCAAAGCCCTGCGTTTGGCCAGCCTAATCGAACAAATGGCGTTAGATGGTCAAATTTGGCATTCGGACGGACAAAAAATTGACTCTCCAACTATGTCTATTTTCTAGTTTTCTCATTGATTTTGTGTTGCAGCTTATACATCAAACAAATTCCTTAACCGCATTTGCCATAGTAATTTGGTATCTTAGCTAACAATAAATTCTCAAGAATCCAGATAAATATGTAACTAGCAATTTTCTGCTGACTATATATTTGGTGTGAGGAAAAATTTGATATGAAGATCGAGCAGCCCGCTTTGCTAGGTACTGCTGCCCTGTTGTTTGCTGGCATGTTTACTGGCAGCGCTGTTTCTGCCGGAGAAGTAGATACATCTAATGCAGATGCGATCGCCGATTATGCAGAATTTGACAGCATGGAAGACAAGTTAGCGCAGCCTGTTCCAAATTCTATGGGACAAGTTACCAATGTCAATCAGTTACGAGACGTATCCCCAACAGACTGGGCTTATGAAGCTTTACGTTCTTTAGTAGATCGTTATGGGTGTATTGTTGGTTATCCCGACCAAACCTATCGTGGTAGTCAGGCTTTAACACGCTATGAATTTGCTGCGGGTTTAAATAGCTGTTTAAACCAGATCGAACGCCTGATCGCTTCTAATGCCGGTCCAACTCCCGAAGATTTGGAGACTATCCGTCGATTGAGTCAAGAGTTTGAAGCCGAGTTAGCTACTTTAGGCGGTAGAGTAGACGAATTAGAAAGCAGAACCGCTTTATTAGAAGATAACCAATTTTCTACTACTACTAAATTAGTTGGTGAGGTAGCTTTTACTTTAGCTGAAGCTTATGGTGATGATGTAGACACCGAATTTGTCTTTACTGATAAAGTTCGTCTGCAGTTAGTAAGTAGCTTTACGGGTCAAGACAAGCTATACACTCGTTTAACCGCAGGTAATATAGACAATTCTTTTCAAGATGAAATCGGCACTAGAGAAGGTCGTTTTGCTTATGATGGACCTAGTGGCAACGATATTACAATCGATCGTCTACACTATCAATTTCCCGTAGGTGAAAATCTTCAAATTACTACCATGGCAGTGTTGGGAGCGCACCATTTCTATGCAGAAACTTTTAACTCAGGCTTGGATGTTGGTGGTGGTGCCACTGGTGCCATAACCCGTTTTGGGGAGCGTAACCCGATTTATCGTCAGGGTATTGGAACTTCTACAGCTGGTGTCGGTGCAAAATACACCTTTGGTGAATTTTTGGAGCTATCAGCTGGTTACATCGCTCCTAGTGCCTCAGATCCCTTTGAAGAAAATGGTTTATTTAACGGTAGCTTCTCAGCGTTGGGACAAGTTACCTTAAAACCAATCGAACGGTTGAAAGTTGGTGCAACCTATGTTCGCAGTTACGATAATGATGCAGCTATTGACGATGATAGTACTTTCCGCCCTGCTTTTCTTTTCGGCGGTACGGGTACAAATGCGGGTAACTTGAGAGGTGTTGGCGTAGCTGGCGTTCCTGTCGCAACGGATAGTTTCGGCGCACAATTTCAATTTGATGTAACTTCTAGAATTAGCCTGCGCGGTTGGGGTGGCTATACCGACGCTAACATTGTTAATGGTGGTGACGACAATAACGGTAGTGCGGATATTTGGAACTATGCTGCTGCGGTAGTTGTTTCTGACGTAATCAAGGAAGGCAACTTGGCTGCGGTAATTGTAGGTGCAGAACCTTATTTAACCGCAATTGATGCTGATGGCGATGATGATGATGAAGCACTTACTAATGATGTTCCAATTCACGTAGAGGCACTATACAAATATCAGTTGAACGATAATATCTCTATTACACCTGGTTTTGTTTGGTTGACTGCTCCTAACCAAGACACCGACAACAGTGACGTTTACATTGGTACGCTAAGAACTACATTCACGTTCTAAATTATATTAAAAGCAACGAATGTGGGGTTAAAGTAACAGCTAATTCGGGCTATACTTTAGCCCCTTTTTGCTTTAGAATCAGTTTTTATCATTTTGAACCAAGGGAACTTTAAAGACAGTATTTGAATCTATAAATTAATAGAACAGAGTAGAAGCTTTATCGTTTATAGTTAAATATTCACAAACAGAATAAGCAAAATAACTGGCGGACTATAGCTAATAACTGATAATATAAGCGATGCCGACCGTGGGATTAAGATAAAGATTATGGCGTTGGTTGTTCAAAAATATGGCGGTACATCTGTAGGTTCGGTAGAACGCATTCAAGCCGTAGCTAACAGAATACGTAAAAGCGTAAAGCAGGGAAATAGTTTGGTGGTAGTTGTTTCGGCGATGGGTAAAACCACCGATACTTTGGTTCAGCTGGCCAAAGAAATATCCAGCACTCCCTGTCGGCGAGAAATGGATATGTTGCTGTCTACTGGAGAACAAGTAACAATCGCTCTATTGAGCATGGCTTTGCAAGAATTAGGTCAACCAGCAATATCTTTAACAGGAGCGCAGGTAGGAATTGTTACCGAAGCAGAACACAGTCGCGCTAGAATTTTACAGGTATGTACAGATCGGATCGAAAGACATCTTAATAAGGGAGAAGTAGTAGTAGTAGCTGGCTTTCAAGGAGTTAGCACCAGCAAAGACATGGAAATTACTACCTTGGGTAGAGGTGGCTCTGATACTTCAGCAGTGGCTTTAGCAGCTTCACTCAAAGCCGATCGCTGTGAAATTTATACCGATGTTCCAGGAATTTTGACTACCGATCCACGCCTGGTTGCTTCGGCACAACTAATGTCGGAAATTACTGCCGATGAGATGTTAGAGTTGGCGAGTTTGGGGGCAAAGGTTTTGCATCCTCGTGCTGTAGAAATAGCTCGTAACTACGGAATGCCTTTAATAGTTTTATCTAGCTGGAGCGATCGTCCTGGAACTAAAGTAGTCTCTCCCTTGCCTAAGCCACGTTCGTTACAGGGAATGGAGATTGCTAAACCAGTAGATGGTGTAGAGATAGATCGCGATCAGGCAAAGATTGCTCTATTAAGAGTTCCAGATTCTCCTGGAGTAGCTGCCAGCTTGTTTGGAGAAATATCCGCCCAGAATATTGACGTGGATTTAATTATTCAATCAATTCATGAAGGGAATACTAACGATATTGCCTTTACCGTAGTTAATCGGGTATTACACTCGGCAGAAGCTGTAGCAGAAGCGATCGCTCCTTCACTGCGAACTCATCCTACCTTAGTCAATGAAGCCGAGGTCATGATCGACCGTAAAATAGCTAAAGTTGCCATTTCTGGAGCGGGAATGATCGGTCGTCCTGGTATTGCTGCCAAAATGTTTAAAACCCTGGCAGATGCTCAAATCAATATCCAAATGATTTCTACTTCTGAGGTGAAAGTCAGCTGTGTTATCGACGAAGAAATGTGCGATCGCGCTCTTCATGTGCTTTCTCTAGCCTTTGATGTAGACTTAGGTTCGCAAAAAGAAATTACCAAAAATAAATATCAGGGCAATCATCCTCCCGTTAGAGGAGTGGCTCTCGATACTAACCAGGCTCGAATCGCTATTCGCCATGTACCAGATACTCCGGGAATGGCAGCCCAAATTTTTACCTTGCTGGCGAAGAAAAGTATCAGCGTCGATGCTATTATTCAATCTCAACGCTGCCACGCCATCAATGGCGTTCTTAGCCGCGATATTGCCTTTACCGTAGCTCAGTCTGATGCCGATCTAGCTTGTGATGCAATTACCGAACTAGACCGTCAAATTGGCTGTGGTCGGGTTTCGGCCGATAAAGCGATCGCCAAACTAAGCGTAGTAGGTGCGGGAATGATCGGCAATCCTGGGGTAGCTGCTAAGTTTTTTGCTGCTCTGGCTCGTGAACAAATTAATATTCAAATGATTACTACTTCAGAAATTAAAATTAGCTGCGTCATTGATGAAGCCGAGGGTTTAAAGGGACTTAGTGCGGTTCATGAAGCTTTTGGACTGGGTCAACAACATTCCGTCTTACGGACTACATAGGCACAATAGGCATAGCTTCCATCACCCTATACAAGTCATGACCAAACGCATTCTAGTAATTGATGATGATGAAGATATTCAAGATGTCGCTCTAGTTGCCTTAGAGGTAGTAGGAGGTTGGGAAGTAATGACTGCTAGTTCTGGTAGTGAAGGTATCCTTTTAGCAGCAGCAGAAAAACCCGACGCGATTTTACTGGATGTAATGATGCCAGATTCGGATGGTATTGACACCCTCGAACAATTAAAAGCCAATCCCATAACGCAGTTGATTCCCGTCATTTTTCTCACTGCCAAAGTACAGTCAGGCGATCGCGATCGCTTTACTCAATTAGACATTATAGATGTCATTGCTAAACCTTTCAAAACCATGCTTCTAGCTCAGCAAGTCGCAACAATTCTTGGTTGGGAAGAGTAAAGTTCGCAGGTCGTAATTCGGAGTTAATATTTGATGTTGAATTGACAAGGGATACTTAAAACTTCTTCATCAGTTCTTCGCTTTTACCCTTTAACTTCAAAATAAAGGCGAACTATAAAAGGTCGTAATAAAATGTACCCTAAAAAAGATTGGCTTGATTCCCTGTCATTAAATCCCCCAAAACCATGGAATAGTCACCATTTAGACGCAAGACAAAATCAGCTCGATACTGTTGAAGAAAAAAGAGAATCTGAAACTTCAATTTTTGATAACTTTAATCGGGGTCGAGTAGCAATCTTTATTGACGGTTGCAGCTTGTTTTACGCAGCGTTGCACTTAGGTATTGAAATTAACTATACGAAATTGCTTCAGTGCTTGGTTGCTGGTAATAGACTATTACGTCCTTATTTCTATACTGGAGTCGATTCTAGTAATGATAAACAGCACAGCTTTTTGTTATGGATGCGTCGCCATGGCTATCGTGTAGTTGCCAAAGAATTAATTGAATTCGCTGATGGCTCGAAAAAAGCCGACTTAAACATAGAAATCACCGTGGACATGATGAGTCTAATTGGTTCTTATGACACTGCTGTATTAGTTAGTGGGGACGGTGATTTGACTTATGCGGTTAATGCAATTAGTTATCAGGGAGTCCGCGTTGAAATAGTTGGTTTAAATTCTATGACCAGTGACAGTTTAATCAATGTTGCTGATGCTTATATCGATCTTCAAGAAATACAAAACTGTATACAGAAGACTTCTTATGATGCAGTTCGTAGTTAATTTAAGATGAAATACCGAAATTTTTGCTAAGTAGTGGGTAAAGGGTGTACAGCGTATAAATTCTTCTGCCTTCTGCGTATCACACCTTTAATAAAAATAATGTGGAAACAATCTCTATCAAGAATAATAGTATGGTTTGCTGCCGAGGTCATTTTGAACTGTGTCGGACTTGATGATTTAGCCGATTATAGCGAGTTCGTTTTTGAACGCAATACAACA